>ERZ791744.769-NODE-769-length-27069-cov-2.579959_pt1 | contig 27069 bp, 19 predicted proteins | sample MGYA00510039_ERZ791744 | MGnify/ENA primary metagenome ERZ791744 (study PRJEB30046, sample SAMN00791969) | human gut metagenome | study: EMG produced TPA metagenomics assembly of the A metagenome-wide association study of gut microbiota in type 2... | reverse complement strand
TTGGCGACAAGCCATCCGGGGATATCTTCGGGTATAACCTCGACATCATCGAGAGTGACGACAGGTTCTCCGGGAAGCGACGAGAACGTGAACGAACCGTTCTTCTCAAGTTCCACAATATCCTTTTGCTCCATGGCGGTGATCGCCTTACCGAGATCCTTCATGATCTTGCCATATTTCGGACCGAGTTTCTTGAAATCCGCCTTGACACGCTTCACAAGCCCAGACTCTTCGTTATCGACAAGTTTGAGGTTCTTGACATTGACCTCGTCGAGCACTATTCCCTTGACAGCCTCGATAGCGGCGCGCTGCGCGGCATCCATAACCGGCACGAGCAACGTCTGAAGCGGCTGACGCACTTTCAGATTCACTTTGCGTCGAAGCGCAAGGACATTGGAGGTGATTATCTGGGCAAGACTCATACGCTCCTCCAATGCCGCATCGATGACAGACTCGTCCGCCTTCGGGAAATCCGCCAGATGCACCGATACGTATTCACCATCTTCAAGCGAGGGAGAAAGCAGATCCGTGTAGAGACGGTCGGCATAGAACGGTGAGAAAGGAGCCATCAGCAGAGCCACGGTTTTCAGACATTCGAAGAGCGTCTGATATGCGGCAAGCTTGTCATTGTCCATATCTCCGGCCCAGAAACGTTTGCGGTTAAGACGGACATACCAGTTTGAGAGATTGTCGTTGACGAACTCCTCTATGGCACGCGCGGCCTTTGTCGGCTCATAGTCGTCAAGATCCGACTCGACTTCCTTCACAAGCGAATTGAGCAGCGACAGAATCCAACGGTCTATCTCCGGACGTTCGGCGACGGGAACGGCCTTTTCGGTTCCGGTAAAGCCATCGACATTCGCATAGAGGGCAAGGAATTTATATGTATTGTAAAGAGTGGCGAACAATTTTCTGCCTACCTCCGCAACGCCGTCCTCATCATACTTGAGGTTATCCCAGGGCGATGAGTTCGATATCATGTACCAGCGCACGGGATCGATTCCGAAGCGCTCTATGTTGTCGAAAGGATCGATGGCGTTTCCAAGACGTTTCGACATCTTCTGACCATGCTTGTCAAGTACAAGACCGTTTGAGATGACAGCTTTGTAGGCGACAGAATCGAATATCATACCCGCTATGGCATGGAGCGTGAAGAACCAGCCTCGGGTCTGATCCACGCCTTCGGCTATGAAATCGGCCGGATAGACTTCACCGTTGTCAAGAAGTTCCTTGTTCTCGAACGGGTAATGGATCTGGGCATAAGGCATGGCGCCCGAATCAAACCAGACATCTATCAGGTCAGTCTCGCGGCGCATCGGACGTCCGGACTCAGACACAAGCACCAGGTCATCGACATAAGGACGGTGCAGGTCGATTTTCTCATAATTCTCAGCCGTATACAAGCCGGGGACGAAACCTTTGTCCTTAAGCGGATTAGACGGCATAAAGCCTTCTCCACCGCCTGCTCTACACGATTATAAAGATCCTCATAGCTCTCTACGATAACCTCTTCCCGTCCGTCGTCCGTACGCCATATGGGCAACGGAGTGCCCCAATAGCGTGAGCGGGAAAGATTCCAGTCCTGGACATTTTCAAGCCATTTTCCAAAACGTCCCGAACCGGTAGAGGCCGGTTTCCACTTGATGGTGCCGTTGAGCTCGATCAGGCGTTCACGAGCCTCGGGCGTGCGGATGAACCAACTGTCGAGCGGATAATACAGGATAGGCTTGTCCGTACGCCAGCAGTGGGGATAATTGTGCACATGCTTCTCTGTGCGGAAAGCCTTGCCATCCTTCTTGAGTTCCATGCAGAGCTCGACATTGAGATCCTCGTCGGCAGCGGCGCGTTTCTCGTCATATTTACCGTCGACAGTATACTTCGGATCATATGCGTTCTTGACGAACTGTCCGGCGTGACGGGAATAAAGCTCCACATTGACGCATTTCTCGACAAACTCGGGGGCGAGATCGGCTATCACATAGAATTTTCCCGTAAGATCCACCATCGGGCGAGTCTCGCCTTTCAGATTGATCATGAAAAGCGAAGGAATATCGGCTGCTTTGGCCACCTTGGCGTCATCCGCACCGAAAGTGGGGGCTATATGCACGATTCCCGTACCGTCATCGGTAGTGACATAATCACCGGCGATCACACGGAACGCACATTCCGACATCTCCACAAAACGGTCCGCACCGACGGAATATACCTTATCGGGATTTGCAGCGGCATATCCGGCGACATACGCGGGAGAGAAATCATCCACACGCTCCGTAGGCTTCACCCACGGCATCAGCTGCGCGTAGTGCATTCCCACAAGTTCGGAGCCTTTCCAGCGTCCGACGATCTGATAAGGGACAATCTTGTCACCGGGATTATAGGAATCGAGAGCCTTCTCTTTTCCCTCTTTCTTAAAGTAGGCGTCTACCAGAACTTCCGCAAGAACCACCGTGATTTTCTCGCCGGTATAAGGATTATAAGTGCGGACGGCCACATAATCGAATTTCGGACCGACACATAGAGCGGTATTCGAAGGCAGAGTCCATGGCGTGGTGGTCCAGGCCATGAAGCAAGGACGGCCCCATCCCTCCATTTCCGGTCTGGGATCCGTTATATCGAACAGAACCGTGGCCGTCAGATCCTTGACATCACGATAACAGCCCGGCTGGTTGAGCTCGTGCGAACTGAGACCGGTGCCCGCGGCCGGCGAATAAGGCTGGATAGTATAGCCTTTGTAAAGATAGCCTTTCTCATAGAGACGGGCGAGAAGCCACCACACGGATTCCATATATCTCTGGTCGTAGGTGATATACGGATTCTCAAGATCGACCCAATAGCCCATCCTGTGAGTAAGATCGGTCCATTCCTTAGTATATTTCATCACCTCACGGCGACATGCGGCGTTGTATTCATCAACGGAAATCTTCTTGCCGATGTCCTCCTTGGTGATTCCGAGTGTCTTTTCCACACCAAGCTCCACGGGAAGACCGTGGGTATCCCATCCGGCCTTACGTTTCACATGGAACCCTTTCATTGTCTTGTAACGGCATACGATATCCTTGATGGTACGTGCCATGACATGATGTATGCCCGGCATACCGTTGGCCGACGGGGGACCTTCGTAGAAAACAAACGAGGGACAACCCTCACGCTCCTTCATGGAACGCTCGAAAAGCATGTGCTCATCCCAGATGCCGAGCATCTCTTTGTTGATGTCCGGTAGATTGAGCTGTCTGCTATATTCCTGAAATTTTTTAGTTTTTATCGTTTAGATCCTTTGACGCCCTTCGTGCCCTTAGTTCCGCCGCCGAGCGCGAAGATATTGTGATCGTAGGTGAAAGTCTTGCGGTCCGTAGCACGCTTGCGTTTCAGGGCAAGCGCCACCAGACGGTCCATCAGCTGGGTGAACGAGATGCCCGACGCCTCCCACAGATAGAATGAAAGAGAACCGGGGATCGTATTGATCTCATTGACATAGACCGAATTGTCTTTCTCATCGACCATAACGTCGATACGGCTCACACCGTGGCATGAAAGAACCCGGAAAGTCTCGCCGGCCATATGCCGGATCTTCTCGCTCATCTCTTCGGAGAGATCCGCTGGAATACGCTTCTCGCTGGCCTGCATGCCCTGGCTGGTTTTGGTACCGCCCATATACTTGTCCTCATAAGAAAGGAATTTTCCTGATTTGATAGGTTCCTCGCAGACAGAGCTCTGATGCTCGTCGGCATCTCCGAGCACAGAGCAATTGATCTCCTTCAGCTGTTCGACCATATGCTCCACGATGATACGCTGCGAGAATTTCTCCGCATTGTTGATGCGTTCCACCAACTCACGGCGATCGGCCGCCGTGCCGATACCTACGGACGAGCCGAGATTGGCCGGCTTGACAATCACAGGATAGCCGAGTTTCGATTCAATCTTCTCCACAATAGCGTCGCGGCCCGAATTCCACTCATTGTCGGTAAACCAGACATAGTCCACGACCGGAATGCCTTCGGCGCGGAGAATCATCTTCATAGTGATCTTATCCATGCCGTTGGCGGAAGAAAGAGTGTTGCAGCCGGCAAAAGGTATGCCGATAGTCTCCAGCAGGCCTTCGAAAATTCCATCCTCGCCATTTGTGCCGTGAAGTACCGGAATTGCGACATGCAGCTCGGCCACCACCGGATTCTTTTTCGAAAAAAGCCCGGTATTGACCTTATATAGATTATAATCGCCATATTCGGGACGCATGAAAACTTCTTCTGCCTCCGACACCAGTTTGTCGAGATTGCGGTAATTCTTGAGATCAAGAAGATTTGAGCCGGTATACCATCTTCCCTGTTTGGAAATATACACCGGGATTATTTCATATTTGTCAGCGTCAAATGCGTTGATGGCCTGAATGGCCGAAATGACGGAGATCTCATGTTCCACAGAACGACCTCCGAAAAAGACTGCTACGTTGGTTTTCATTTTCTTATAAGTGTCGACCGGCATTTTCGACAAGGGTAAAATGTGCGATTACAGTTCCGGTCTATTCCAAATTGCAAATTTACAGATTTTTTTCGAGAAATGTTGTTTCTCCAGACAGAAAGTATTTAAATTAAACACATTCTGTCCGATTCCGACCGATACCTAAGATTTTGCGGGACGTGTGGTGACCGATACAAGAATGTGCGGACAATATGCCGCGCGTAGAGCCGATTCGATAGAAGATGCGATCTCCGCGCCCTGATCTATGGTCAGATGCGGATCCACCTCGATACCCACATCAAAAATAAGATGATGCCCGTTGCGGCGCGTTCTCAGATAAGATATGCCTTCCACTCCTGCGACTGATGCGATAACAGCACGCGCTTTCTCCACTTCTGTCACAGGGAGCGAACGCTCCATCAGTTCCGCGAAAGCGGGCTTGAACAGTCTGACGGCTGGAACAAAGATAAACACCGCGATCACAAACGAAGCAAGCGGATCGAGGATACGGAACGCAGGACCGAAGAAATGCGAGAAAGTGACACCGACAAGTGTGGCCACAGATGCAAGCGCATCACTGCGGTGGTGCCACGCATTGGCCATGAGAGCCTTCGAATCGGCCTTTTTACCGGCACGCGAATAGAAATGAAACAAACCTTCCTTGCAGGCCATGGCGAAAAGCACCACGACAAATGTCCAGATGTCAGGCTGGGGAAGAATCTCGCCTCGTGCGTAGCTTACTACAGATTCCGCCGCTTCCGCTCCGATCATCAGTGATATCACAATCAGAAAAGCGGAGATCAGGAAAGAGGAAAAGGTCTCGAATTTTCCATATCCGTAGGCATATCGTGCATCGGCCGCACGATATGAGATACCGACGAAGATGAGCATGATTATATCGGCCGCAAGATCATTGAGCGAATGGAAACCATCGGCCACAAGAGCATCGCTGTGGCCGAAATGTCCGGCGACTATCTTGAGGACCATGAGAAATGCGTTGACCGCACAACCGATACGCACTACCCTGCGTATGGCATGTGCCGACTTACCGCTCTCGTCGGGGAGAGCCTGAGAAAGGGCTTTTGAATGGTGCTTGGTATTCATAATCTGCAAAATTAACAAATATTCCCAAGTATTGTCTTCAATCTTTTGCTTTTTATGACCCTATTTGCATCGCGCCGTGAAGAAAACGCGTCAGAAGGGGAAGAAGAGCGGTATTGTCAGTATCATGAGGACACCGAGCAAAAGCTGCAGCGGCGCTCCTACTTTTACATAATCCATAAACGTGTACTGGCCGGCAGGCATGACGAGAGCATTAGGAGGAGTAGAGAAAGGTGACATGAAGCAGAGCGAGGCTCCGAAAGTCACGGCAAACAGCATAGGCAACGGACTCACGCCGTAGGCCACGGCACTCTGCACCGCTATCGGCGCCATAAGCACGGCTGTCGCCGTATTCGATATAAACAGCGTCAGCAGAGAAGTCGTAAAGTATATTCCGGCCATGAGCCAATGCGGGCCGATTCCCCCGAGCAGATCCACAAGCGATCTGCTGACTATCTCGCTCACACCTGTTTTCTCAAGGGCAAAACTCATAGGCATCATGGCCGCTATGAGCACTATACTTTCCCAGTTGATAGTCTTGTATGCGTCAGCCACCGAACGAAAACATCCTGAAAGCATCATCATCACAGCCGTCGCGAGCACAATGAAGACCGCAGGAACGGAACTGAACACGAGCGCCCCGATCATCGCAAGCATGATCACGGCGGCCACGGGAGCCTTGTAGTCGATCGTCACCTTCGAGGCCTGGCTCTCCGGTTCGCCGAGCACTACCCAGTCACGCGAGTCCTCGCTTATCTTTCCTATGGCCCCCCATGTGCCCTGAACGAGGAGCACATCTCCCTTAGCCACCTTCTGCGAACCAAGATCGTCCACAATGTATTCGCGTCCGCGTCTTATGCATAATATATTTACGTTATACCTGTTGCGGAAGTCAAGCTGAGCGATAGTCTCCTTGAGTATTCCTGAATTAGGCAGCACGACAATCTCGGCCAGACCGATGTCGTAGAAATCGAGATTGCCACCCGTCTCTTTGGAGTCATCGGCTATTTTCAGACCGTAATCCGTCACAAAACGCTCTACATTCGCACGCGGTCCGCGAATAAACAGCACGTTCCCCGCATCTATGACCGAAGCTGATGTCGGGGCCTCCTGCGTCACATTTCTGAGAAGTCCTCTCCCCTCCTCCATGCGCAGCTCCATAACGTCCAGACCATAATTGGACCTGAGCGACAACGCCCCTAATGTAAGGCCGGAAATCTGTGAAGATGAAGGAACATCGACGCGCCAAAGATCATTATTAAGATTATACTCCTCGACAATATCGGTCAGAGAACGATGCCCTTTTGATGCGGTCTTTCCACTATTATTTTTTCTTGTAAGAATCCTGCTGAGCGGAATCAGCAGCAAGGTTCCGGCCAGGAGACATATAAGGCCGGTCGGCAGAAAAGTAAACATGGTGAGCGGTTGGCCGCTGTATTCTTCCCAGGCCTCGGCTATGACAAGATTGGGAGGCGTACCGATCAGCGTCAGCATACCGCCTATGCTTGAAGCAAAAGCGATAGGCATAAGAAAACGGGAAGCCGACGCACCGGAGGCGGCGGCCATCGAGACGACTATAGGAAGCATCAGAGCGACGGTTCCGGTATTGCTGACGAAGCCTCCGATAAGACCCGTAGCCAGCACCACGACAAGGAAAAGACGTGTCGGACTGCCATTGCCTATGTGCGACAGACGGGCACCGAGCATTTTGGCGAGGCCTGTATTGAAGATGGCGCCACCGACCACAAAGAGGCCGACCATCATTATCACGATCGGATTTGAAAAACCGGAAAGCGCCTCCTGAGTCGTGAGGATACCGGAAAGAGTCAGTACCAACAGTGCTATCATGGCAACAATGTCGGCACGTATACGGCCCCAGACAAACCCGGCGGCAGCGAGAAGCAGTGTTATTATTGTCAGATACATAAGCAAGAGGATAATAGTGGAAAATCCGGAGCGGACCGGCACATGGGGTCAGTCCGCTCTGGATTTTTCACCGGGGACCGCTTAGACGAAAGCGGTCTCCGGTTTAGGTTATTGTAACAAATGCTTTATTTCAGGCGCAGGAAGGCATAGCCGAAGCGTTCAGCCGCGGCTCGTTCGAGCTCTTCGCGGAATTGCGGAGCCGCTACTGAAATAAGCAGTTTCGCACGTTCGGCGAGCGTACGGCCACGAAGATCCACCGCTCCGTATTCGGTTACGATATAGTTGGTCTGAAAGCGTGTCGTAACCACTCCCGCACCCTCTGTCAGAACCGGTTTTATCTTGTTGTAACCCTTGTTGGTCGTAGACAGCATGGCGAGAAACGAAATACCACCTTCCGACAGAGACGAACCGAACACAAAGTCATGCTGACCGCCGACACCCGAGAATATTCTTGTGCCTATGGAATCCGCGCATATCTGGCCCGTCAGGTCTATCTCAAGACAGGAATTGATCGACATCACTTTAGGATTCTGACCGATGACATAGGGATTGTTGGTCCAGGCCACGTCACGGAATATGATATCCGGATTGCCGTCCATATATTCGTAAAGCTTCTTTGATCCGAGAGCAAGCGATGCCACGGATTTGCCGGGGAGCACTATTTTCTGCGAGTTGTCGATCACACCGCTCTCCAGCAACGGAAGCACGCCGTCGGTCATGGCTTCTGTGTGGAGTCCGAGATGCTTATGGCCCGAAAGAGCACGGATCACGGCATTAGGAATACCTCCCACGCCGATCTGCAGTGTCGCACCGTCAGGTATTCTTTCGGCTATGTACTCTCCTATCCTGATTTCCGCTTCCGTTGGTTCGGAGGTAGGCACTTCGACAAGCGGAGTATCACAACGCACGCAAGCATCTATCTTAGATATATGCACCGTGGGATCTCCGTAAGAGAATGGCATATTGGGGTTGATCTGCGCAATGATCCTGTCGGCCGACTCAACGGCTGAACATGCCACATCACCCGAGACTCCGAAACTTACAAGGCCATCCTCATTAGGCATCGAACAGTTCAGAAGAACGACATCGACACGCCATGTGCCGTCACGTATGAGCTGCGGGACTTCTCCCAGAAAACGGGGAGTCATCGAACCGTAACCCTCGTTTATCCATTTACGGAAGCTGTTGTTGACAAAGAATGAATTTACAAGAAACGTATCCTTGAACTCAGGGCGACAAAGAGGAGATTCCCCGCGACACACACCGAATCCGGTGATCACCGTAACATCGCGCAACTCATGTCCGCGGTCCGCCAAAGCCTGCTCCAGCAATTCAGGAGTCGAGGTCGATCCCTGAAGATAGATGTTGTCTCCGCTTTCTATCAGTCTCACCGCCTCGGCGGCCGAGACATAGTTTATATCATACGTGGCTCTCATTTCTTATGGTCTTCATTGAATTTCTTCAGGAACCGCTCCAGACGCGCGAATGCCTCGTCATCGGAAATCATGGACACGCAGGCGCGGATGCCTTCCTGTTCCGAACCGGTCGACACCAGAGAGATCGACGACACGCCATAGCGTATCAGTTCCTGCTGGAGCTCGACACCCGACATGCCCGGATAACCGATCGTAAAGAAGAATCCGTCGGCTATAGGCGAATCTCCGTCCATATCATAGACAATATAGAAACCGTTGTCGATAAAGATTTTCTTTACGATCTCCGCACGGCGTCCGTATTCCGAACAATGGTCGATAAATTTCAGCTCGCCACGCGCTGCAGCGGCAAGCATGGCAGCCATGCCGTGCTGTGCCGAATGCGATGTACCGGAAGAAGCGCAATATAATACACCAAAGATATATGCATCGCCAAACGCAGGCATCTCATAGAATTTCTCGAAAAACTCATATTTGCGTTCATAGACTTTCGGACCCATGCACACCAGCGCTATGCGCTGGCCGGCATAACTGAAAATCTTGGAACCTGACAGCATGAGTATATAATTGTCGGTGTAGCGTGCCACAGTAGCTCCGAAAGGAGGAACTCCGGGATGACTGACATCGCGACGGAAATCCATGCCGAAATATGCGAGATCCTCAAGTACGATACAGTCATACTTCGTGGCGAGACGTCCGATAGTCTCAAGTTCGGACTCCGTGAGATTCGTCCACGCCGGATTATTGGGGTTACTGTAAAGTAGTCCGGTGACATTGCCTTTCGAAAGCACCTCCTCAAGTTTCTCCTCGAGAGCGGCACCGCGATATTTATAGATATCGAACTGCTCCGTCTTTATGCCGAGCACCTTGGCCTGCGATATGTGAGCCGGGAAACCGGGGTTGAGAAAAAGCATGGTGTCTTTCTCCTTAAGACGCTGCGACAGCAGCAACTGCAGCGTGAAGCTTCCCTGCATCGATCCGACTGTCGGAATAATGCATTTGCCCGGGATGTCCATATCGAGGAAAGCCTTGATGAATTCAGAGCCGGCCTCCTTCAATTCGGGAATACCCTGGATGGCGGGATATTTATTGGCCACGCCGCATTCAAGAGCATGAATCTCGGCCCTGACGCCGACCTGTTCGGCTTCAAGACCCGGATTGCCGATCTCGAGATGAACCATAGGCTCGCCGGCCTCGCGCTCGATCTCTCCGGCAAGAGTGCAGATCTGGCGTATGGTGGCGGAACCGAGGTCAAGTATCATGAGACGTCTGACGACGGCATCGAACGTATCTTTATCTATTGGAAACATAACGAGTCAGTAGATTAATCAGTTTGACAACGATATCACTTCATGGAGAGAGCACGCTCACGGCCCGCACGGAATGCAGCGATATTGGATTCTACAATCTTTTCCCCCTTCGGGATGAAGAGCGCGCGCACGGCTTCTTCGATCTTTTCGGGAGCTATGTCGATAAACGGTGATGCGGCGCCGAGCAGAACGAGATTGGAGCTGCGTGCCGACGCCACATCCTTGGCGAGAGCCTCCATATCGAACGATATGACACGCGGACAACGGGCCAGTTCCTCTTCGACAGCCGTCATGTCGGGATAATTGTCTATGTTGACAAACGGGAGCGAATTGGTGACTATCCATCCTTCCTTCGACAGGAATGGAAGATAACGCAAAGCTTCCATCGGTTCGAGCGATACGATAAGATCGGCTCCGCCGAGAGGAATAAGATCGGAGTGTATTGGGCAGGAGCTGAGACGGAGATTGGACTGCACGTGACCTCCGCGCTGGCTCATGCCATGGACCTCGGCCTGTTTGAGATAAAGATTTTCATTGAGTGCGGCTGCACCGAGTATTGTGGCTATGGTCAGGATGCCTTGTCCGCCCACGCCTGCGAGTACTATATCTGATTTCATGTTTTTCGTGGATTTTTTGATTTTTATTTTTTTGCGGCGTGGCGGCGTGCAGTCTGGATGCACTCGCGACGAGAAACGACTACTGAAAGGCCGGGATAATCTATCTCTTCCTTGAAGAGAGCCACCATCTGGTCATGATTCTTCGGCAGAGAGTCAATGGTGCGCACATGGGCCGGATCGGCACCAAGGCCAAGACATATATCCTCGATCTTGCCTGTGCCCTGCGAATCCTGGCCTCCTGTCATACCGGTGGTCAGATTGTCGGATATGATGACAAGAATATTGCTGTTCTCGTTGATAGCATCAAGCAGACCGGTCATACCGCTGTGCGTGAACGTGGAGTCTCCGATTATGGCCACAGCCGGATGCTGCCCTGCGTCAGCCGCACCTTTCGCCATGGTTATCGAAGCGCCCATGTCGACGCATGTGTCGATGGCGTTGAACGGTTTCAGGAAACCGAGAGTATAGCATCCTATGTCGCCGAAGACCTTGGGAGACTCATACGATTCGAGCGCGGCATTGAGCGCGCCGTAGACATCGCGGTGTCCGCAACCCTGACAGAGCATAGGCGGACGCGGAGCCACTATATCGCATGCGTCAGGCACAAGGAAATCCATTATGCCCTTGACATCGGGCATGACGCGTCCCACAGCCTCGGCCACGAGATCGGGGTTGAGCTCACCGTCGCGCACTACAGCTCCCGAGAGCTTGCCATGTATCTTCTTACCGCCCTCATTCAGTCCGAGAAGTTTCTGCTCGATAAAAGGCTGTCCCTCCTCGACTACGAGAAGCGCGTCGCATGAATTGTAGAGACGGCGCAGCATCCCGGCCGGCAACGGATACTGGCTGATCTTGACAACAGGGAACGGACATTCGCCACCGAATGCCTCCATAAGATAATTGTAGGCGATTCCGCTTACGATTATGCCGAGGCGATGATCGGGAGCCTCGTTATAGAAATTGAAAGGAGATGCCTCCGAAGCTTTGACAAACTCTTTCTGATCGGCGATCAGCTTTTTGTTGCGGATCTTCGACATTGCGGGCATGAGCACCCACTGCTTCGGATTCTCGGGATAATGTATCTTGTTTTCCTCAAGAGGTTCGTCGTGAGTCTCCACAACAGCTCGGGAATGGCTGAGACGTGTCACCAGACGTGTCAGCACCGGTATGCCGAGACGCTCTGAAAGTTCAAAGCCATAACGGGCCATATCATAAGCTTCCTGCTGATTCGACGGTTCAAGAGCCGGAATCATGGCGAAATCGGCATAGAAGCGGGAATCCTGCTCATTCTGTGACGAATGCATCGACGGATCATCGGCTGCTATCACCAGCAGACCACCGTTCGCTCCCGTCATGGCTGAATTGACAAACGGATCGGCAGCGACGTTCATGCCCACATGCTTCATAGAAGTCATGGCACGCTTGCCGCAGAAAGACATGCCGAGAGCCTCCTCCATGGCAGTCTTCTCATTGGAAGACCAATGGGAGTGTATCTTACGCTCGCGCGACAGCGGATTCTTCTGCACAAATTCCAGAATTTCAGTAGACGGCGTACCGGGATACGCATACGCGCCGGAGAGTCCGGCATAAATTGCGCCGAGGGCGAGAGCTTCATCGCCCAACAAAAGTTGTTTTGTTTTCATATTATGGTATTAGGTAAAATTCTGATGAATCCCGACTTTTCACGCACCCGTCTCTACGGTGTGCGGAAGAGCGAGAGGCTTTATGTTACTCTGTCGCAAATGTAGTGAAAAGTTTGCAATCACACAAATTTTATGAAAAATTTATAAATGGAGTAAAAATTTTGTTTAATTGGGATGAACTTATTAATTTAGCGCGCAGAAAATCTAACCAAATTCAATATGAAACGCACCTTACCACTACTCCTTACCCTCCTGACGTGTGTATTCGGAGCCTTCGCAGCCGATCATGTCACATGGAGCTACAGGGTCGCCGGCGACAACACGGCGACACCCTCGCTTGAAATCACCGCCGTGATCGATCCGGGATTTCATCTGTATGCACAAGACAATCCCGAAGGCGGCGGAGTGCCTCTTTCATTCAATTTCTCGCTTGAGGGTTGCGCGACCGAAGGTCCTGTCAAAGCCAACAAGGCTTACACGAAGGCTTATGACGATATACTGATGGTCGATGAGCATTATTACACCGGAACAGTAAAATTCACCCAGAAACTAAAACCGGCCGCCGCAAACTGGACAGCCAAAGTGGAGATCGGCGGACAATACTGCAATGACGCGGGGTGCTACCGTGTCAACGAGCTTCATTCATTCAAAGGCAAGTCTCCGGTGACCGACGCTGTCAAAGAGGAAGCCAAGAAACTGGAAGAAGAGAAAAAGGAAGCACGCGACAGCGCGGCCAACGCGATCGCAGAGATGACCGACTCACTGCAGTCGGCCGACGGTCTCATGGAGCCCGGCGTCAACATGTCGGGCGTCAACACCGACAACTGGTATGAGAACTGCGAGGCGGAAATAAAGGCTTTCGAGGAAGACCCGCAACAGCAGGGCCGCAGTCTGTGGTACATTTTCATAGCAGGTTTTATCGGTGGCCTCATAGCGCTTGTCACACCATGTGTATGGCCCATGATCCCGATGACTGTAAGTTTCTTCCTGAAATCCAACAAATCGCGCAGCAAATCCATAACGACGGCCATGGTCTACGGTCTTTCGATCATAGTCATCTATGTCTGTCTCGGACTGATTGTAACGGCACTTTTCGGCGCATCCGCCCTTAACGAACTCGCCACAAGCGCCGGATTCAACATAGCGTTCTTCATTCTGCTCGTCATATTCGCGATTTCATTCATGGGCGGATTCGAACTGACCCTCCCCGCCAAATGGAGCAACAAAATGGACTCCAAGGTTGACACCACGACAGGATATATTTCCATATTCTTCATGGCGTTCACCCTCTGTCTTGTATCTTTCAGCTGTACAGGCCCGATCATAGGCACACTGCTCGTCGAGGCTGCGGCCACAAGCAATTTCATCTCGCCCGCGATCGGCATGGCAGGCTTCGCCATCGCCCTGGCCCTCCCCTTCTCTCTGTTCGCCATGTTCCCGACCATGCTCAAATCAATACCAAAAAGCGGCGGCTGGATGAATACTGTCAAAGTAGTGCTCGGATTCCTTGAGCTCGCTCTCGCACTTAAGTTCCTGTCGGTAGCCGACCTAGCCTATGGCTGGCGTCTGATGGACCGTGAAGTGTTCATAGCCCTCTGGATCGTGATATTCGCGTTGCTCGGCGTCTATCTGCTCGGCAAGATCACATTGCCTCACGATGACAAACTCGAGAAAATCGGCGTGACCCGCTTCATGCTCGCATTGGTCTCTCTTTCATTCGCAGTCTATATGATACCCGGTCTCTGGGGTGCTCCGCTCAAGAGCATCAGCGCCTTCGCGCCTCCTATCTACACTCAGGACTTCAACCTATATACCGGCGATGTCCATGCCCAGGTAGACAATTTCGAAGAAGGCATGAAATTAGGAGCGAAACTAAACAAGCCCGTGCTTGTGGACTTCTCCGGATACGGCTGTGTGAACTGCCGCAAGATGGAGGCTGCCGTTCTTACAAATCCGGAGATCAAGGATATGATCGACAATGATTTCGTGATGGTGACGCTGATGGTCGATGACAAGAAGGCACTGCCGCAGCCGATCACAGTCAAGGAAAAAGACGGCCAGGAACGCACATTACGCACCTATGGCGACAAGTGGAGCTATCTGCAACGCACCAAATTCGGAGCCAACGCGCAGCCCTACTATGTGATCCTCGACGGTGATGCCAAACCTCTCAACTTTGCATTCCCGTATGAAGAGGATGTTCCCAAATTCCAGCAATTCCTTAAGACAGGCATTGAGAATTACAAGAAATAAAAATGAAAATAAGGACATTTATCATAACACTTCTGAATCTCTGCGCCCTCCATTCGGGGGCGCAGACTCTTACAGCCACCTACGTAGAACTCGCGGACTCAGCCGACCGTTATATAAGACAGGAACGGTGGGCCGACGCGGAAAGAGTGATCGTGAAGGCACTGCGGCATGAACCGGCCAACAAATCGAACTATCTGCTATGGTCAAATCTCGGCGTGGCACGTACGGAAATGAAAAATTATGACGGAGCCCTCGAAGCATACGAGATCGGCCTTGCGATGGCTCCGGCCTCTACCGCCCTGCTGTCAAACCGCGCACGCACATATATGGCAAAAGGAGATAAAAAAGAGGCTGTAGCGGATCTGGACAAAGCCCTGTCCCTAGATTCCACATTACAGTGGCCAAGAAAAATGCGAGGACTCGTCAGAGCTTCCGCCGGAGACAATGAAGGAGCCTTATCAGATTTTCGTATCTATATAAACAGATTCGGGAAAGACGCCGTCATATCGGAAGCATGCGGCGACATAGACGTAGCGAAAGGCGACATATCGGGTGCGATAAGCAATTATCGCGAGGCATACACACTCGAGCCCGACGCTGACCTGCTCGGCAAGGCACTTCTTTCGGCATATCTGTACGGCCGTATCGAGGAGATGGAGGAAGATCTCGCCGAAGGGATCCGGAAGAATCCACGCAACGGCATGTTATACCTCATGCGAGCCATGCTTGACAAAGCTAAATTTCAGAATTCGGCAATGGAACAGGATCTGAAAATGGCAAAAGATTTCGGAGTGAATCAGGAAATATATGATCTTGTAACCGGGAAAACGCGGGAGTCAGGCAAGCGATAATCCGGGCTATCCTTATCAAAATTTTTCAAAATAAAAAGTACAAAATCGAAGTTTTTCCGGTTGTAAATTGCAGGAAGTTTTTGTAACTTTGCACTCCGTTTCGCCGGATTCCGGACTGTTCCGGAAAGGGTAAAAAAGGAATAAAATTTAACCTCAGAAAGTTAAGACGTGTATAACCTGTCACTGCATATCGAATACCTGCTCCTACATCATGACTGCGTTGTGGTGCCCGGTCTCGGCGCATTCATCAACGTACGCCACGCGGCATATTTCGATGCCGTGACACGCGTCTGGCATCCCATGACCCGTGAAGTGCGTTTCAACGGCGCGCTCACCCATGACGACGGACTTCTCTCCAGTTCTTATGCAAGAAAGGAAGGCTCAAATTTCCAGAAAGGACGCGAGATGCTTCGCCGCGACACACAGCTGCTGATCGCCGCTCTTGAGTCGGATGGAGAAGTCACGCTCGGTCAACTGGGCATATTAAGCCGGACTGAAAACACTCTGACGTTCATTCCCCGCCAGAGCGCCGCGCAATGGGCTTCGTTATTGGGTTATTCGCAAATATCGGCGGCTATCCCACCGGCACACGCTATAGAGTCCGAGACAAACGCAGATACCGCTGCCGATACGGATGGCGTGACAACGGAACAGTCCGAGAACGCAAAGCATACTGCCGGGGGCAGAATATTCGACACGGAGCGCAATTACTATATAGCCATAAACAAATTATTCGCCCGTACGGCGGCCTGCCTCATCATTGTGGCGATTATGACCATATCTTTCGTATTGCCTCTGAGCGACAGGAACCGTGAAGACCAGGCATCGGTAATACCGGTGGAAAAGATAATTCACGACACAGCCTCGCGCATAGCGTCGGCAATGAAAGAGCGTAACGCTTCACCCGAAACGGATACTGTCTCTTTACCGGAAAAAGAAATCCGGCTTCCATTGCACAGGTTTCACGCCATAGTGGCGACATTCACAAGCAAAGAGGAAGCCGAAACGTTCATCGAACAGAATGCAGACTGCGGGTATGATCTGGAGGTTGTCAGCACTCACACAAAAAGCAGAGTTTCAGCCATGAGTTCAGACAACAGCGGAGAACTACGCTCCGCTATGGCAGATCCTGGATTCAAAACCAGTTTCAGTCAGGCATGGATATGGGAAGACACGACTCGGAGCATTGCATATTGAGAAATTGTCCAATATTTCCATTAAAAAATTTGCACAAGTTAAAAAAATGTATTAACTTTGCACTCGCAAATCGGAGATAAACATCCGGCAAGCATAAAAACGCGAAAATAGCTCAGTTGGTAGAGCACGACCTTGCCAAGGTCGGGGTCGCGGGTTCGAGTCCCGTTTTTCGCTCAAATCCTCAGAAAATGTCTAGGTGGCGGAATTGGTAGACGCGCTACTTTGAGGGGGTAGTGGCCGTATTGGCCGTGTGAGTTCGAGTCTCATCCTGGACACTGATTGCAGCCGTAGAAACAGAACTGTTCTTACGGCTGCATATCTTTTATCTCCAGTCTACATTTTCATCGGAAACATCTGCTTGACCATGTCACTTTTTTAAGCTAAATTTGCAAGACGAAACATTCAGACGATACAAAACAATCCGCTTGGCTGCCTTGTTATCAGTATCGAATCTGAAGGTCAATTCTTGATAGACAAATGGAAAAGAAAAGAATCGTACCCGTGCTTCTTCTCACGGGCTATCTCGGAAGCGGCAAGACAACTCTGCTGAACCGCATACTCAACAACCGTAAAGGAATACGTTTTGCAGTTATCGTAAATGACATAGGCGAAGTCAATATCGATGCGGACCTTATAGCCAAGGGTGGCATCGTAGGACAGAATGACGACAGCCTCGTTCCGCTGCAGAACGGCTGCATCTGCTGCACACTCAAGATGGATCTCGTGCAGCAGCTATCAGATCTTGCCAACAACGGAGATTTCGACTACATAGTCATCGAGGCAAGCGGCATATGCGAGCCCGAACCCATAGCCCAGACAATATGCACGATGCCGGGCATGGGCGAGGAATTCAACCGAAACGCATTCGTGGCGCTTGACTGCATAGTCACTGTGGTCGATGCATTGCGTCTGCGCGATGAATTCGCGTCCGGAGAATCACTTACCGGCAAGGATCTCGACGAAGAGGATATAGAGAATCTTATCATACAGCAGATTGAATTCTGCAATATCATACTCCTTAACAAGATTTCGGAAGTAACCCCAGAAGAAGCGGAACATATCCGCAAGGTCGTACGCGCATTACAACCGACAGCGGAGATCATAGAGTGCGACTACTGCAATGTCGATTTCGACAAAATTCTCAAGACAAACCGTTTCGACTTCGAACAAGTCGCAACATCGGCCACATGGGTCAAAGAGATCGAGAAACCGGTTGACGAGACAGCGGATGCCCATCATCACCATCATCACCACGAACATGAAGACCACCACGGGCATGAGCATGAGCACAAACATGAACATGAGCACGAGCACGAGGATCATTCCCATTGCGATCACGAGCATGGGGTCTGCCACTGCCATCACCACCATCATCATGAAGAAGGAGAGGCCGAAGAATACGGCATAGGCACGTTTGTCTACTTTGCCCGTAAACCTTTTTCGCTTAATAAATTCGACTGGATGTGTGCCAAAAACTGGCCCAAGAGCGTCATAAGATGCAAAGGAGTTTGCTATTTCAAGGAAAATCCCGACATGTCATATCTGTTTGAACAGGCCGGTCGACAGAAAAGTCTGAAAGAAGCCGGCCGCTGGTATGCGACAGCACCCGAGGAAGATCTTGAAGTTCTTCTGGCACGCGACCCCGGACTTATGCGCGACTGGGATCCGGAATATGGCGACCGTATGCAGAAACTTGTTTTCATTGGTCAGAAAATGGATCGCGCAGCCATAACCGCCCAGCTCGACGCCTGCCTCACCGACAAATAATCATTTGACGACTTATAAGAGGGTGTTTCAAAAAATTTTGAAACACCCTCTTAGTCTGGAATGAGTTTTATGGCCAGTTATTCCTCTGAGGGATTTTCTGACGGAATCTGATTGTCGGGAGAGGGAGTGAGACCGAGGAGGTCGGGAGTCACGCCACGCCGCGGTTTCACCGAAGCCCCGAGCGCCACAAGCTTGCGGCATGTGACGGGTATGCTCTGTCCGGAATTCTTGATCTTGCCGAAAGCGTCGTTGTAACTTTTCTGGGCGTCCTCGATTTTCTTGCCTACGGCCACGAATTTCTCCATAAACATGTTTACTCTGTCGAGCATCTCGTTGGCAAGCGAGTATACCTTCTCATGATTTTCCGCCTGTGCGATCTGGCGCCATGTCATGTCGATTATACGCAAAGCCGCATAAAGTGTCTGTTCATCGGCGATATACACCCCCTTCTCCATAGCCTTGCGCCAGAGATCGGGTTTCTGCGAAGTGGCGGCATAAAGCGCTGTCGTGTTAGGCACAAACATGATGACATAATCCATCTTTACTCTGCCGGAACCGATATAGGCCGAATAATCCTTGCGGGAGAGTTCCTTGACGTGATTCTCGACGCTCGTCACATGGTTCTTAAGAGCAGCTTCGCGCATCTCATCCGTTTCTGCCGACTTATAGTCCATAAATGCCGACAGCGAAACTTTCGCATCTATCACCACGTCACGCTCCCGGTCGAGATGCAGTACTACGTCAGGTCTCAGAAGCCGGTCATTTTCCGTTCGTATAGGATTGCCGGCGGAGTCACGCAATGTCGGCTGTGTATCGAAATGCACTCCTTCTGTCAGACCCTGCGATTCAAGCAGTTCGGTAAGGACCTTTTCTCCCCAATCTCCCTGGATCTTTCCTCCTCCCCTCAATGCATCGGCCAGTCTGTCGGCACTCTTGCGGGCGGCATCGCTATGTTCCATGACCAGCCTGATGTTCGCCGCGAGCTGACCACCGAACTCGGAATGTTTCACAGTGTTGTCGGCCACCGCCTGTCGCATCTCACGAATCGATACGTTGAGCGGCTCCAGAATCTTTGAGACTCCTTCTCGGCTGGATGTCTCGAATTCCGACTGTCGGCGTTTAAGCATTTCGGCAGTGGCATTTTCAAGTTCAGCCTTCATTTTTGCCACTGTTTCGTCAAACCGTCCCTGAAGCGCCTCAAGCGCTTCTTTGTTATGTGCTTCCTGACGTGCGAATGCCTCGGCATGCACACGCTCTTTTTCGGCAAGCGATTTAATATAGGTCTCTTCTTTGCTGAGGAGCAGTTCGGCATTAGACTTTTCACGCTCCGCGAACACGCGGCGATGAGACTCTTCAAGCCGACGGACCGTCTCGTCGGCAGCGGCCTTGGCATCTTCCAGCTGGGACTCAAGAATCCCGATACGAGTGTTGAGTCCGTTGGATTTTACTTTCCCGATCAGAATTCCGATGATTATTCCCGCAATGATCCCGACTGCTATAAAAACTATATCCATAAGTAATTTGAAGATTTCAGCATATTTTCCCTCACAAAAATACATCAAAATAATAATTACTGCAATGTTTTAAACATTTTTCATGACTCAACACAAAAGTATGGTATGATATTTGTTAGTAAAGAGACGTTAGTATTATGATGGAACCGAAGTCTGAAAAAAAAACAACCACGCCGTCTGAAGGCAAAGCGGGCGACGCTCAGAGATATATAACCGCAAAGGGCATAAGGGTCAATAATCTCAAAAACATAGATATCAAACTGCCTCTCGGCAGGTTTATAGTCGTGACCGGAGTCAGCGGCTCCGGAAAATCGAGTCTGGCCTTCGACACGCTTTATGCCGAAGGCCAGAGACGGTATGTCGAAAGTCTGTCGGCATATGCGCGTCAGTTTCTCGGCCGGATGTCGAAACCTGAATGCGATTATATAAAAGGTCTCCCCCCGGCCATAGCGGTGGAACAAAAGGTAAATACCAGGAATCCGCGAAGCACTGTGGGCACGGCGACCGAAATATATGATTACCTGCGCATGCTCTTCGCACGTACGGGACACACGTACTCGCCCGTATCAGGCGACGAAGTGCGCAAACATGGTATCGAAGACATAGTTAAGACTGTCTTGTCTTATCCGTCGGGAACGCGTGTCGCGATCCTGACCCATCTGCGCATCCCTGACGGACGGACTCTGATGCAACAGCTCGAGATACTTCAGAAACAGGGATACTCGCGTCTGGAACATGAGGGTCAATTCGTTATGATTTCCGACATAATCGGAAAGGGAGAAGTTATAGACCCGGGAAATTACAGGCTGATGATCGACCGGCTTGCCGTGGCCGATGACAAGGATACAATCTCCCGTCTTACGGATTCGATAGAGACCGCTTATTTCGAAGGCCGTGACGAAGCTATAGTAAAAATATGGGGGGCGGATGGTTCTCACGAGCATTATTTCTCGCGCAAATTCACTGCCGACGGCATGGAATTTCGCGAACCGAGCGACCTCATGTTCAATTTCAACAATCCTTACGGAGCATGCCCGACATGCGAGGGTTTCGGGAAGGTGCTCGGCGTCAGCGAGGATCTTGTGATTCCCAACAAGACACTTTCGGTCTACCAGAACGCGGTCAAATGCTGGAGTGGCGAGAAAATGAGTGAATGGAAAAAACAACTCATACATATAGCACCCCGCTTCAACTTCCCGATACATACCCCCTACAACGAACTGACAGAGGCACAGAAGGATTTTCTCTGGCACGGAAACACACTGTGGGAGGGGATCGACGGCTTTTTCAAATGGCTTGACTCCCGTCAGGACAAGATGCAGTATCGCGTGCTGAAGGCACGTTATCGCGGCAAGACGACCTGTCCCGATTGCCGGGGATCACGTCTGCGCCGTGACGTGGAGTATGTCAAAATAGGTGGCAAAAGCATAACCGAACTTGTCAGAATGCCGATAAACTTACTCGGAGAATTTTTTGACAATCTGAAACTCAGCGATACGGATGAACGCATATCCTCCCGTCTTCTGACTGAAATAAGACAAAGACTCGGATTCCTGAATGAGGTCGGACTCTCCTACCTCACGCTTGACCGTCTGTCATCGACACTGTCGGGAGGAGAAAGCCAGCGTATCAATCTCGCCACCTCTCTCGGCAGTTCTCTTGTAGGCTCTCTGTACATACTCGACGAACCGAGTATCGGCCTCCACTCGCGCGACACGACGAAGCTGATACGTGTGCTCCGCCGCCTTCAACAGATAGGCAATACCGTTATCGTGGTGGAGCATGACGAGGATATCATGCTGGCGGCCGATGAGATTGTCGACATAGGCAAGGATGCCGGCCGCAACGGAGGCCAAATAGTGCTTGAAGGAAATCTCAGACAGTTGCTCGATGACGGGAAACATCATGATTCATATACAATAGAATATCTTCGCGGAGAACGTGAAATAGAAGTGCCGAAACGACGCAGGGCATGGAAAAAAGCTCTGGAAGTGATCGGTGCCTCTGAAAACAATCTCAAGAACATTGATGTCCGGTTTCCTCTGGGAGTGATGACTGTCGTTAGCGGAGTGAGCGGATCAGGCAAATCGACACTTGTAAAAGAGATACTCTATAAATCCGTCATGAGGGCACTTGGCGATCCTGTCGGCGTGCCCGGTACTCATAAGGAGCTCCGGGGTGACATCCGCGACATAAAGGCTGTGGAATTTATCGACCAGAATCCTATAGGAACCTCTTCGCGAAGCAATCCGGCCACCTATCTTAAGGCATATGACGAGATACGCAAATTGTTTGCTGACCAACAGCTCTCGAAGCAGATGGGATTCACTCCGGCATATTTCTCATTCAATACCGAAGGGGGCAGATGCGAGGAATGCAAGGGAGAAGGGACAATCACCATACCCATGCAGTTTATGGCCGATATCGAGATAGAATGTGAGTCATGTCATGGCAAACGGTTCAAGCAGGAAGTGCTCGATGTGGAATACAGGGGTAAGAATATCTATGAATTTCTTGACATGACAGTCAATCAGGCCATAGATTTTCTGTCGGAAAATCCCGGAACCCAGGAAAAGAAAATTATAGCCAAACTCAAACCGCTCCAGGACGTAGGTCTCGGATACATAAAGCTCGGCCAATCATCCTCGACTCTGTCGGGAGGTGAGAACCAGCGTGTCAAACTCGCCTATTTCATCGCGCAGGAGAAGCAGACCGGCACTCTCTTTATTTTCGACGAACCTACTACAGGACTACATTTCCATGATATCTCAGTACTGCTTAAATCACTGAACAATCTTGTCGACAAGGGCAACACTGTATTGATAATCGAACACAACATGGACATTATCAAATCGGCAGACTGGGTGATCGATGTCGGGCCGGAAGGCGGAGACGCGGGTGGAAATATTGTGGCAGAAGGTACGCCCGAGCAGATAGCGGAATGTGCGGCATCCTACACCGGGCATTTTCTGAAAGAAAAATTACCGGTCAAATGACCGGCAACAGACCAGCAAGTGACAAGATGAGATTTATGATAAAACCGATATTTTCGATCTTATTACCGACATTGGCAATCGCCGTAGCCGGTTGCAGGAATCAGGGAGACAACGGACAGGGGGAACAGGCTCGCGCGCTGTACGAACGGAGTGCCCGGATCATTGTGAAATATACCGACAGTCTGGCGCAGGCACATGATTCCGCCACAATACTCCGTATGGACAAGAATTACGACGAAGAACTGACAAAACTTAATTACGACTATCCTTCTGACACCGATCTTGCGATTTCGGAAGGAGAAAACGACACACTGGCCAATCTGACACTTAAATACGTGTCACTCCGCGACTCTCTGCTATATCGCCTCGCGCATCCCCTCGTACTCCGCAACGACTCCCTCCCCTCCGATACAGTCACCCCCAAACCTTAATTTACCCTCCAATCTCCAATACCCTATCAATGTCACCGCCACCTCTCCCCCAGTTGCCGGTGGCATTTTCTCTTTTCTCAACTCATAACATTCTTACACAACTATAAATACGAAAAAGGGCACCAAACATAACGGTGCCTTAAAATTTTTTAACATGTCTGAGACTTAGAATTTCTCAATAGGTCAACAAGTCAAAATAGTACATTCGGGTTCTCAATTCCTCGGTTTCGCTAATGTCATAAAATGCTTTTTCATCACTGACACGAGGGAAAAGAGGCTTAAAGCCATTGCGTTCGTAATATGCCAATGTATGGGGATTATTGACGGCGTCAACAAGGATAAAAAGGCACCCTGTTTTATTGTCAGTACTTAAGAACCATTTCTTAATGAAATCCATGATTTGCGCTCCTATACGAAATTGAGCACCCTGATAATCCTTGTCTACACCTAATCGTCCAATAAGGACAGCGGAATATGTTCGGCCTTGTTTGTTATAGGCAATTGCTTTATTGATATGTCGCTTTGGATTGCTCGGCAAGTGTGTGGTCTGAATACCGGCGTTGGCAAGAGTTATCATCGCAACGATTTTTCTATTGTTGGAATTGTCAAGCCAACAATAAGTCTTACCCATGAGGTCTCTTTCATAGGTAATCGAATCGTTTGCAAAAAAATCGTTTAAGTCATCCACTCCGCAGTCGAAACGAGCACAGTTTTTCAGTATAAGTTCATTGAGCTTATACAAAGTGCTGTCGTTTCCAAGATTAAAAATGGTTTTTTCCATTATTTAAGCCAGGAGGGAACGAACTCACGCGAGCGACGCATTATCTCTGCGATTCTTTTTTCATCTTCTTCAGAAAGCACGCGGCGCGGCTTACGCTCGTTTTCCTCGGCCTGACGCACGAAATCGTCAGCTAAAGTACCGGTGAGAATTGGAACAGCCTTAATTGGAGTTGCCATATCAGATTCTATTTTAGAGTACAAAGTTATAACATTATAACAAATTACACAAGAGCCTGACTGTTAAAGGCGTCTAAATTAGCTATCCGGGTTTGGGATGGTTATGACGTTCATCTCGCAGCGGCGGCAGTCGAAATCGAGACGGAATGTGTGAGGGCCTGTCGATATGGTGAGTGGGGCCGCATAGCGTGCGCAACGGGACTGAAGTACAGAGGGGTCTTTAAGACAGCATCCTAATTCCCGGCGCAGACAATAGCGCGTGGTCATGACAACGGCTTCTCCCTCAGGCCTCTCGACTTCTATCGCCGGAATGATTTTTTTCACACCATGCTCTTCGTAGAACTTTCGCGATAAAGGATTGGCGACATTATCGCGCGCGTCCAGTTCATCTCCCGGATACGGCACAGCCGTTTCAGGTCGCCTGTAATCATACGGATATGTAGTAAGATTGGCATTGTCAAGAGCCTCTACAAGACGTCTGCGCAACGCGGTCAGTTGAGAGGCAGGAATAAAGGTACTGCAATCAAGATGATTCTCAAACCTGCCGAGCCGATAAGTAGTGCCTCCTAATTTGGCGAAAACGGGACGCGGCTCCATAGGTTTTCGGGCAGGAGATTTTTCCACATCCAATGCCAGACGCACTTTCACTCCCCTTTCATCTTCTGCAGAGATCCCATTCTCGTCAATAGAGATATCCACACTCACAGTACGCACAGCAGTATCCCGCGACATAAGATTCTGCCAACGACGGTCAAGAGTACGATGTATTTCCGCTCCTTTCGGAAGCCGGAAAGGTCTTGATCCTATTATCCGGCCATTCTCGACACGGTTTACGCCGACTCCTTCATATTCGCCGGCAGCATTGAAAAAACTGATACCGTCACCATTATTCAACTGTCCGGGATCATTTATGATTTCTCCCATCGATTTGGGCGTTCGGAGAGAAGCCATCGAGATTCTTTTTCTACCTCCGAGGAAATATTCTGTAAATCCCCGGTTGAAACTCTTAGACAGATCGGGAGTAAATGCAATCTCCGACTCTCCGAACGACGAACGCCTGAATCTGTCGGGATAACGGGCGATCACACTGTCTATCGCCTTACGATAGGCAGCAGTCACATTTTTTACATAATCGGCATCCTTCAGGCGTCCCTCGATCTTGAACGATGACACTCCGGCAAGAATAAGCTCCTCAACTCGTCCGTAAGCGTTGAAATCCCGTAAGGAAAGAAGATATTTGTCTTTCTCCACCAGTTCCCCGCGACCGTTACGTAATGTATAGGGAAGCCGACACATCTGCGCGCACTCACCCCGATTGGCCGAACGCCCCATCGACATCTGGCTGGCACTGCATCGGCCTGAATAACTGACACACAACGCCCCATGCACAAAACACTCCAACGGCACCGTCACACTCGATGCGATCTCTCTGATCTCATCAAGCGACAATTCACGCGCAAGGACTATCTGCGAGAGTCCTACATCTTGCAGAAACCTGGCTTTATCAGGAGTCCGCGTATCGCACTGCGTGCTTGCATGAAGTGCCAGAGGCGGAAGATTCAATCTCAGAAGTGACATATCCTGCACAATAAGCGCATCGACTCCGGCATCATAAAGCTCGCGGCACAGCTTTTCGACAGACTTCAGTTCGTGACCATACACAAGCGTATTGACCGTGACATAGACACGGGCACGATAACGATGCGCGAAACTCACAACCTCGCGTATATCATCAATCGAATTGGAAGCCTTTTTACGCGCTCCATGACTCGGGCCCCCCATGTAGACGGCGTCAGCTCCATGCAGAATCGCCTGGACAGCCACATTCCTGTCGGCTGCCGGAGCAAGAAGTTCAAGGGGTCTCATTTATTTCTTGAACATGCGGTCGATGGCGCGTTTATCCTCACGTTCGCGTATCGACTGGCGTTTGTCATACTGTTTCTTACCACGGCCGACGCCGATCTGCATCTTGGCAAGTCCTCGGTCGTTGATAAACACTTTCATCGGCACGACGGTATAACCGGGATCTTCCGAAGCTTTCTGAAGTTTCTGGATTTCCTTACGGTTCAGCAGCAATTTACGGTCACGACGCGCCACATGATTGTTGTAAGAACCATAAAAATATTCGGATATATTCATTCCTTTCACCCATACCTCGCCATTCTCCACAAGACAGTATGTGTCGACCAGCGATGCCTTTCCGTCGCGGATAGACTTGATCTCTGTACCGGTGAGCACGATGCCCGCGATATAAGTGTCGGTTATCTCATAATCGAAGCGGGCACGTTTATTTCTAATATTTACCTCGTTGGCTTTCATAATACAAAGATAAAACATTTATTTCACTTGACACGTTTAATTACCGAAAAAACGGATCAAAATGGAATATAACGATATAGAACTCGAGACGCATCCATGGGAACCCTACATACCTGAACACGCTAAAGTATTGGTGATGGGAACCTTCCCTCCACAGTCCAAACGCTGGGCCATGAATTTTTATTATCCCAACCGCACCAACGATTTCTGGTATATGATGGGATTGATTTTTTACGGTGACCGGACCTCTCTGTTACGCGAAGGGTCCAAAGATTTTGATCTTGACAAGATCAAACGGC
>ERZ791744.748-NODE-748-length-27666-cov-3.315889_pt1 | contig 27666 bp, 18 predicted proteins | sample MGYA00510039_ERZ791744 | MGnify/ENA primary metagenome ERZ791744 (study PRJEB30046, sample SAMN00791969) | human gut metagenome | study: EMG produced TPA metagenomics assembly of the A metagenome-wide association study of gut microbiota in type 2... | reverse complement strand
AAAGCGATGTAAAAAGAGTTTATAAAGTTCATAAAGCCATTCCATACCAAGGGTGGTAAATAGAATCGTAGAACTGCTGATTAACAGCAGCATTTCATAGCCGTCAAACTTCGGCAGGAACAACGCACCTGCAAATCCGATATAAGCAAGCACCGTAAATACCAGATTGATGAAAAACATTTCCGAAGCAAATTTATTTAATTTCACCTTATCGTCACGGATTTTTGCACCCTCTGTAATAGCATAATTATTGACACCAAAGGATGCTATCAGTTGAAAATAGCTGACAATGGATGCTACATAGGCAGCCCGTCCTACTCCGGCAGAATTCAGTACCCGCGTTGCATACGGATAGGTAATCAGCGGGAATAATATCGTCATCAAAACCCGAATCAGATTCATTATAAAGTTAAATTTGATTGATTTTACTTCTTTCACAATATGTCCTCGCTGTTACTTCTGCATTACCTCTAAATGTTCCAAGAGAATTCCAAGTGATTTAATCTGATTCTCCAGATTAAAGATTTCTTTTTTACGCTCGGTCTTATAAATATAATCCGTAGAGATATCCTCAAGATGAAGAATTCTTACCTCCGGACAGTATACCATCGGTATTCCCGCTTCTTTACATCTTAAATATAAAAGTTCTTCTTCCCGGAACATAAAGGTATCCGGCACGAATGCATCTTTATATTTTGTAAGATAAATCGGCGAGAAAATCAGACAGCAGCCATGCAGTACCAGCTCATCCTGATATTCCAAGGAGCCTTCTGTGCAGTCTTCATGTTTCTTTAATTCCGGCATGACATGAATCTTTCCAAGGAAGATGCGAAGTAGCAGCTTTGCTCTGTCCCAAAGATTCCAAAGCGGATAAATGGAAGAGGTAATGTGTTTTAATCTCGTCTCATATACATGGCGTTCTTTTTTCAAACCCTCAATGGATGCAATTTCATAATACATGGCATTTTCCCTGCCATCCTTTAATTCAATATGCGGTCCCATTACTGCAAACTGATGGGCTTCATAGGCTGCCTCCACCAGCTGTGCAAAGTTATCCTGCAATAAAATCACATCATTATTCATCACACAGATAAAATCACAGTGCAGCTCTTCTCTTGCATATACATAGCCAAGATTGTTGCCTTTGGCAAAGCCGAGATTTTCCTTACTCAAAAGAACACTTACATGCTCTGTGTCTTTATAGCACTCTGCTAAATCTTTGCCGGTTCCGTTGCCGGATGCATTATCTACTACCACAATTTCATAATCGGCCTGTGCCATTTTCTCCTGAATTGCCGCAATACACTTCTTTGTCATATCAAGAGTGCAATAATGCAATACCACAAAGCCAAATTTTTTCTTCTCACTCATCTTTGATTCCATCCATTCCAGATATCCTAATTGTGTAATAATAAACTGTCAATGAACAGCCATTTTACATGGCATACAAAATACCAAAGCATTGCCTTCCGGTATAATTTTAATGCCTTTTTATCAGACATCTTTCCGGTCTTGCAATATTCTAACCACGCCTCGGATACTGTAAGTCCGTCTTTTTTTATCTTTTCCTCATAGAAAGCCACCTTTTCTCCGGCTGGCTGTTCCTTACATTTATGCATGAAACTCATATCTGCCCGGTGACGTACGAGACTGTAGCGGATAAATTCCGGTGCAATCTTCTGCTCCAAGTCATAGTCCATCAAATTTCTAAGATAGTTGATAAACCGGGAATTTCCCGTCCAGATGCCGTCTCCGGTCTGACGATAGCTCGCCATAATATCCGGCATATAATATACATCCCCATGCTTGATAAGACAGAACGTAATGGTATTATCATTAAAATAATCTGCTACCACATCCATCGGAATATCCTTGATATAGGCACTTCGCATCAGAATAGAATCCGGATGGAAATAGAAACGCCCCCAGTAGGTTTTTCCCTTTAATTTCATCGTATGATTGCAGTTTAAAAATGGTATATTTTCTTTCGTCTTCTCATCATAGGCATAGACATTGTGGGCACAGACTGCATATTTTGCATTTTCCGGCTGATCCATAATCTCTACCTGCTTCTGCAGTTTATGGTCATCGATATAGAAATCATCCCCATCGAGATAAGCAAAATACTCTCCCTTTACATGCTGTAAAAGATTCAGACGGTTTCTTGATGCCCGCTGGCTGCTGTTGTATTTCACACCAGGTTCCCGGTCCATCACATAAATTTCCATTCTATCCGGATATTTCTGCTTCCATTTCTGTAATTTTGCCATGGTGCCATCGGTAGAACCATCGTCACCAATCAGCACCTCAAAATCAAAATCACATTTCTGGTCAAAGACACTCTGCAATGCCTCATCCACATAATCTTCCTGATTATAAAAAGTCACAAGGACGCTTACTTTCATACTATCCTCCAGTGCCTACAATGTAATTGAGTAGGTCAGGTTATTACAATAGGAACTTCCGAAGTCTTCTTTACTGGTAATCAGTCCCATATTCAGATAATTACCCAAATCTTCGGTTGCTGTTCCCCAGGAAATCCGTTTATAGCCACGATTCTTCATTTCCACAATCATGGAATAATACATAAAGGTCATCGGGCTTAATTTATTAAACGCCTGTCTTGCAGCAAGATACTGTGTATGGGCACAGCCTACTTTATCGAAATAAAACATCATGGAGCCAGCTAACATTTCATCCTCTTTGAAGATGCCAAAGAAGCCGCATTCCTCCGGGAAACGGTCATTCTTGAAATCTAAAAGCTCTGCTAAAGTATGTACCGGTTTGGTATCATACTTGGAAAGGTTCTCACAGAGAATATCATAGAATTCTTTAATCTCATCATCTGTCGTCAGCGGTCTGCATTCCAGACCTTCCTTCTCACAGTTGTGTACATTGGTACGTTTTCCCTGTGCAAAGTTAGATAGAATTGCCTCTTTATAGGTAGCATAGTTTACATAAGTGCTCAGTTCCTTATGCTCCGTATAGCCTGCATGCTGGAATGCATACTGGAATAAATCACTTTCTACTTCTGAGAAAATATCGGAAGTCATCTTAAGATAAGCCTCGTTATAGCCCTGCTCCTTAAGATAATCTTTTAATTCTTCTACTAATACCACGACATGTTTTGCATTGTGATGCTTCTTGTCGATAATGATACCGCCAAAGGTGGTTCCTTTGTGGGAGAAAAATACCTTTTTTCCATCCTGCTCCAATTCACATGCCGGAATCAGGGCTGCGATATTATTTTTTTCATTATATACTACCAGAGATACATCTTTAAATCTGCCTGCCGGATGATAATTGAAGAACCGGCGGCTCTGTAAAAAGGTTCCATTTATGGATTTTTCTGTGATAAATTTATCCCACTGTTCCTCTAAACTGTCCTCATATTTTTCAAATCGAAACATAGTCTCTCCTCTTCTATTTGAATGCATTGATTGCATCAATGACATATCCGGTTTCTTCCTCTGTCATTCCATAATACATCGGAATGCTAAGCTCTGTTGCAGAAATCTCTTCTGCCAGTGGAAGCTCTCCCTTTTTGATGCCAAGGCTTTCATATGCGCCCTGCAGATGCATTGGAATCGGATAATGTTTATTGGTTCCAATTCCCTTTTCATTTAAGAACTTCTCTAATTCATCCCTGCGTGCACAGCGGATTGCAAAGATGTGGAATACATGCTTCGTATCCGGCATTACAGTTGGCAGAGCGATTTCCGGATTCTTAATTCCGGCAAGATATTTCTCTGCTGTCTCAATACGGTTTGCATTCCAGCGGTCTAAGTTCTTTAATTTAATTCTTAAAAAAGCTGCTTGCATCTCATCCAGTCTGGAGTTATTTCCCTGATAGATATGATGATATTTATAATCAGAACCGTAGTTGCCAAGGGCACGTACTTTATCTGCCAGCTCTTTATCATTGGTTACAAAAGCTCCTGCATCTCCTAATGCGCCTAAGTTCTTGCCCGGATAAAAACTGAATCCGGCTCCGTCTCCAAGACTACCCACATGTTTTCCCTTATAGAGTGCACCATGTGCCTGTGCAGAATCTTCAATTACTTTCAGATTATGGCGTTTTGCAATCTCCATGATTTCATCCATTGGTGCCGGCTGTCCATAAAGATGTACTGCCATAATTGCTTTGGTCTTATCACTAATCTTCTCTTCGATTCTTGCCGGGTCAATGTCAAAGGACTCTAAAGTCGGCTCTACAAATACCGGAGTTGCACCTGTATAAGAAACTGCCAGTGCAGTTGCAATAAAGGTATTGGATGGAACAATGACTTCATCGCCTGTCCCGATTCCATATGCTTTCAGTGGAAGGAACAGTGCATCCAGTCCGTTGCCTACACCGACACAGTATTTCACGCCACAATATGCGGCATACTCTTCTTCAAACTTTGCTAATTCTTCTCCCTGGATAAACCAGTTTTTCGCTAAAACCTGCTGAAATTTTCCGGTAAGTTCGTCCTTGATTTCATCATGCATTTTCTCAAATGACACAAATGGTATTTTCATGGCAATTCTCCTTTACTTATTCTTATTTTCCTCTTTTACAAATGCAAGGAATTTATCGTAATCCCTGATATAATCATTTTCATCATAATATTCTGATGCCAGTACCATCAGCACTGCATCCTCGGAGAAATCATACATTTCCCGCCACATATTATTTGCAATATATAAGCCTTCATATGGCTTGTCCAATAAGACCTCTGCCGTCTCACTGCCGTTATCCAGATGAATCTTACAGGTTCCATGAATCGGAATTAGAATCTGTTCTAAACACCGGTGTGCATGATAGCCTCTTCGTACACCATCTACGGTATCATACATATAGTAAACACGCTTAATTTCAAATGGAATATCACGCATCTCTTCCAATGCTACCAGCTGACCGCGTTCATCCCCATGCTGCTGAAATCTGTACTTAATCACTTCCATGGACATTCTCCTTCTTCCACATTCCTGTGTTCTGCTTTTCTCGTTTCTTTTCTATGTTACTTTCTATTTTCGCTCTTATTTTAGTTCCTGTTTCAATTCTCTTCTTACTCTGCTTTTTCTTTGCCGAATTCCGGATTATCCAAAAATCCCTTCTGCTTATGCGCCGGCTGGTATGCGCCTTTTCGCACCTGCAGCATATGGCTTACAAGATAACGGATGGCATCCGGATTGCGGAACAGCCGTAACAAAGTACGAAGATAAAGGTTTCTGATTTTATATAATCCCAATACCTTTTTCTGCTTCTTCACATATGGATTATCGCTGTACTGCTCCTGAATCATGGCATAGAAACGGTCTACATCCTGTGCAAGAAGCTCCGAGAAGCCGCTTTTCTTCTTAGTGGATACTCCGGTATCGGCTTCATACCATACCAGATAATCCGGGAAGAAATGCATCGGTCTGCCATCTAAGCCTGCCATCATCTGAAAAATATCTTCTGCATAAATGACCGTTCCCTCTATCTTCTTAAGATAAGTCATATAATAGTCTACGGTATAACAGGTACATGCACCGGAAGCATTGTCCCGATACAGCACCAGATTCTTTACAATCTTATCCTCATTCCAGTTCTTATATGGAGATAAATCAAAGGGATGCGGAAATTCCACATAATCTACACCGCCATCTTCCCTGCGGCAATAACCCCGCATCAGTCCAAAGCAGGACTCATACCGGTTCTCTTCCATAAAATCAGACACCTGCTGCAGGGTATGTTCATTATAGAATGCATCCCCCGGTCCAAAATCCCGGACATATTTACCCTTTGCCTTTGCCAGACCGTCTATGAGGTTCTTTACTGTTCCCTGATTCTTCTCATGAGGAATAAGGGTATAATTTGCAAACTGGTGTGCCGCAAAATAAGCTTCTATCTTAACAGTTTTCTTCTGAACCATCATCTGAGACTACGATTTCGTAATCCTTAAAGGTCTGTGCCATGACAGAATCCAGTGTAACTAATAATTTCTTCCAGTCCGGATGATAGGTTACGATTAAAACAGTAAATTTCATCGTTGCTCCTTCTTGTTAACTTATACAGTTTACTATGTTTTCTTAAAATTTGCAACTTATAGCCTTCCGATGAGGAATACCAGACGCACAAATATCTCATCTACGACTTTCTGTCTTAACTTCTTCGGATAAAAAACCTTGCGCAGTGCAATCAGCGGATGAAAACCATCCCTGGTAAAAAGTGCCAGTGCCTTCTGATTTTCCGGGGTCAGTTTTTCATTGTAAAGTTCACTGTATTCCTTAATCTGCTCATGAATATGATGGAAATAGTGATTCAGGAAAAAACGTTTAAAACGCCAGATCTGGAACTTAATAAAGCTGTCCCCACCATCACTGACATTATTATTGTGTCTGCGGTATTTTACCGTCGGACGCTCATCATAGATTACTTCGCCCATTCCAGCACAGACCATATACATCCACCAGTCATGTCCGGTAGATTTCTCCGGCATCTGCTCTGTTACCATGTCCTTTGCTTTGCGGTTAAATACACTGTTAAAGCCAAGAGACACACAATCCACCAATGAATTCACAAAAGAAATATTCGGCGTCTTCCCATCCCGGTGCGCCATGAAATTTAAATCTCCGTCATAGAAATCATAATTGGAAAAATACAATACCGGCACATCTTCCCTTGCATGTTCTAATTTTTCCACTGCCATCTTAATCTTGTCTTCAAACCAGACATCATCCTGGTCACTGAAAGCATAATAATCTGCTTCGCCGCCATTTGCAATGAGCCATTCAAAGCTTTTTACGAAGCCCACATTCTCTCCTGCTTCCAAATGAAGCAGTCCTTTTTCTTCATATTCCCTTACAATTGCAAGGGTTCCATCTTTAGAGCCGTCATCCCGGACATAAAGTTCCACATTGGGATAGGACTGATTTAAAATACTGTCAATCTGCGCCTTAATATACTTTTCTCCGTTATAAGCAGACAATAATACATTTACTTTTTTACTCATACAATTCCTTTCTTGCCACAAAACCTATCCCGGTATCATATATTCTCTCTAACGAATCAAAATAAGCCTGTTCATCCGCATAAATCTGGCTGTCTTTTAATACCAGTATATAGTTGGCACCGGATTCATTCAGGTGATTAAAATAATCCGTATGATCCGGGTCACTTTGTCCCCAGCCATAATACCGCTGGTCTGAAATTGCCTGATACCATAAATCATCTTCCCAGTATCCTGCCATCGGGACAATTTCCTCGCCCTTACAAATCAATTCATTATATACCCAGTGGTAAAGTTCTTCCTTTTCTTTGGAATATCCCGGCATTCCAAATGATACATAATTATAACGCAAAATATCATTAAAATCCTCTGCCTTATAAGTAGAAATCATCAAATCATTATGGACTGCAATTTTCTCCTCTATCTTGCCAAGGTACATTCCTGTTAAAAATGCCCACATCACAAAGCTTCCGGTTATCAATACCTTTGTCTGCTTTTCTGCATAAACAACTGCATAATAGACCAATACCAACGCAATCAGCCACAACAGGAAATGAATCTTGTAAAAATAATAGGTAGATGCCTTTCCATTTACTGTCTTCAAGAAAAGATATAAAGCAAACAGAAGCGTATACGGTGCTAAAAACAATACCAGATTATTCTCCTTCTTCCTACACATCCCATAGAATCCAAAGAGCATCAACGGAATAAACAGTACAAAGTTTGAAAACAAATCCCGGTAGCAGGCTCCCTCATTTACCAGTGCAGAAGATACCGTCACGCCATTGGTAAAGATACCTGCATACGTATAACAAAAGCCTACGATGCATGGGAACAGGAATACCGTCAGACAGATTGCCACGGTATCTTTGGATACCAGTTTCTTTCCTTTAAACTGTTTTACAAAAATGCAGGTAATCAAAGCAAAGAAGGTAACCGGCATAAACATCACATAACATTCAAAGATAGCCAGACAGCCTAACATCAGACATACAATATTCTGCCATTTTGGCATATCATCCTTTAAATAAACGTCTGTCAAAATAATAATCATTCCGATAACCGTTACGCCCATGCCAAGGTAAACAAAGCCATAGAGCATAGAACACATCGGATAGCCTATCATATAGATAAAGGACAGGACATAAGCTGCCACTCTGCCAAACCGGTCTTTGCTTAACCTTCTTGCAATTCCATAGAAGATAAATGCCGACATCAGTAGCTGAATCAGTTCACTTAAGACGAAGAATCGATAGAAATAATCCACCGGTGCAAATGGAGCTAAGAATTCGAAAAGCAGTCCGTTTAACACCGTCTCATAAAACATACTGGTTACGGTTCCGGTCTCTACTAAATCCATCGCTGCCCGGAAATGGTTTGCCGGGTCAATGGTCAGGAAATTGATATTTAATGCCATTCCGCCATATCTTACCTTTGCAAATACTGCAATAATTGCCACTGCGGTTACAAGAAATGCTGCATCTGCTATGGCAAACTCATACCTCTGCCATTTCTTTTTCTTTACGATAAAGAACCAGAGTAATCCGCCGGTAAGCAAATCAATGATTCCCATTGAAATAATATTAACCGGAATATGAATCACATTCAGTATTGCTGCCCAGAAAGTGTGATAGCAGTTCATCAGAATCAACAGCAATACCATCCATGTCATTCCTGCCTGCTTCCGCTCTGACTTATAGCTAAAGAATGCACCACTTAAAAGTGCCAGCACTGCTATTCCATAAAAAATTGTAGTTCCAAAGTTCCATCCCATCGTATGTTATCTCCCTTTTCCTTTTGTTTTCCCGCGTTTTTCTTTTGTTTCCTTTATTCTATCTTTTCTTTAATAGCAGGTATTCACCAGCATAAATACTGCATACAACAGCATAATTCCCATGATTCCGAAACATTTTACCGTAAAATGTCTGATATCCTGTTTCACCCGGTCACTTCCCAGCGCCAGAAACGGAAGTACCAGCATCAGAATAAAATATCTACCCTGAATACCATTGATGACAGAAGAACCTACCGGATTGGCAATGCCATCCCCGATATAAAGTCCCATCATAATTGCTGCAAAAGTGATTATAAAAGCAAGCAGCATAATAATCCGGTGTCGTATCTTAATCCGTCCTCTTACTTCCTGACCGTCTAATAGACCAACACCCAAAAGGAAGCATGGTCCAAATACCAAAAACAGTGTCAGTGGATAATTCATACTGCCTAAAATATTTAACTGCATCAGATATGCATTGATATTTACCAACAAGGTAGAAATGATAACCTTTACTGCCGCAGCTGGATACATCTTTAAATACTGCATCTGTGTCATGGTGTCTGCACCGCCGCCGGCACCTGCCTGCAAGCCGCTGATTCCGGAGGATACCCGCAGCATAACATAGCCACCTAAGATGACGAACGGAAGTAATGCGATTATAAAGGATTTCCAGTAATCTTTTCTGCTGTTAAACTTATCTTTCGGTATCATAAATACCAAAAGGCCAAGACACGCATAGACATATTTACTTAAGAACATCATCAATAATAAAAGTCCAAGCACCAGTGTCTTCTTCCAGTTCAGCTTCACTTTTTCATCAAAAGCATAGTAACAGCACAGTGCTACAAATAAGAAGCCCACACCATTTAATACTGCATCCTGGGAAAGAGAGGATGCCTGATAAATGCTTAAAGGCATCACTACAAACATTGCCATAAGATTCTTATAAAACGGCATAAACCGCACCGCTGCATATGCCAGTCCCATATATGCCAGCAAATTGAAGATACGTCCCATCAATATTACACCATAAATACTGAAATTGAACGTCCTTCCAAGGAAGATTCCAAGCCCCTGTGGCCAGTATACTACGGAAGTCACACTGTCATAATAAGTCATCTTTATCTTATTTTTAGAAAACTTATGGCTCTTTAAATATTCCATATAGGCAGTTCCTTCACTGCCATTTGGTGTCAACTGTCGATAAGCAATTTCCTGCACATTTTCCGGCACATAAATCACACCATCCTCATGCGTGAGATTAGCAAAGGAACCAAGTATATTTCCATAGGACACGTCCATGCTCCGGTAGAAATGGGAAGGTCCGTCACATTCCTGAAATGCCGGATTGATTACTGCCATGCTAAGTCCCATCACAAAAACCAGTATCAGTACCATATTTTCCGGCTTTGCCCATTTTACCGGCATTACAAAGATTCCGATTACCACTGCCATTCCCAGTGCAAACAGAACAAAAAATGTCTTATTGAGTCCACCACCATAGACTACCGACATACGAAGTCTTGCAGCCGTTGCCTCTTCATTAACAAGAAGCGTCTGCTCATAATCTCCGGCCAAGGCACAATAATATACCTCCGATGCCCTGGTCTCCTCTTCTAACGTCAGATATACACTTCGTGTTCCCTCTACCCCATCTAAGGTCAGTTCCATGCTTACCACTTCTTCTGTTCCGGTAGACTTTGGCACATTACATTTTACTGCACTTAATACCTCATCCGTCTCTGCATCCCTAAGCATTGCCTGAATCGTAATATCCTCTCCGGAATCATTCGTCATAAGCAACGCGATATTCTGCATATTGCCGGAAATTGTAAAATACTGTGACACCACCGCATCTTCAGCAGCAATATTTTCCTCTTCTCCACTCATATCATTATAATTATCCTGATTAGAGTTATAGAATATGCTCCGATGCTTTACCAGCAACAACAGCATGACAATAAGAACTACTCCCGCCACGATATATTTCGGTGGTATCTTCTTTAACTTTTCCTTCATTTTCCTTACCCCTGTTTTCTCTTTCTATCCCTGCGATACAGCCACAGACAATAACCTGTCAGCAATAATGCTCCAAGAATACTTACTACTTCCCCCTGTTTCATATAAGGGATATGATAGACTGCCTTCACTTCATGATTTCCCGCCGCAAGCTTCACTGCCAGAAAACCATAATCTCCATTGATAGTCTCTGTTTTCTTACCGTCAACATAAACTTCCCATCCATCCTGGTCCGGAATTGTAAGAAGCAGAAAGCCTTCCTTTTCATTCGAAATAGTTCCGATAAAATATTTTCCATCTGCTACAAATGAACCCAGTGTCACTTCTCCGGTTTCGGTATCATGCAGCACATCCTCTCCATCCGGTACGATTAAGGTATCCTTTAAAAGCAGCCTCCGTCCTGTCTCATCCATAGATTCGCATTCGCTCTTAGAAATCGTATTGGTATAGAAGGACGCAGCAGAATCAGCATACTTATTTCTGTAAATATAAACGTTGCCTGTTCTGCCAACATATTCACACCAGGAATAATCCAATTCTCCCATGGATAAAATATATTTTAAGTTAATAAGGCTCATTGGATAGACTTCCGATTCATCAGAATATTCAAAAAGCCTCTGGGCATCGGATACCTTTACTTTGGTATATAACATATTATAAAAATCTGCAAGATGCCGGTTAATGGTACTGTTATAATCTGTCACAGAAGAATAACCCATGACCTGGGAATCTCCATAGGTAGATACCGCTGCATATCCTTTATCCACACGGAAGAAGCCTTTATCCTGCTCTTTTAAATATTGGAGGGCATCCATGGTATCATTTGTCATGGTATGACCATCATATCCCATTGCTTCTGTCCAGGTATATGCTGTCCAACGGTTATTATTGGTCATATGGCTTTCCAGACAGGTGGATAACAGAATACATACCAAAAACAGACTCCCCGCAACCTTTTGAACCTGACGATTCTTCCAAAGTCCCACCGCAAGTAAAATAATTGCAAAAGCAACAAATAAGGTAAGAATTACTGCATCATATTTCTTCACTTCATCCGATGCCCGGTTATATGCTTCAATCACTACATACATGCTGGCTACCAATCCAAGTAGCAGCCCGGTGAAGCTGAACTCTTTTTTTATCATAAGTCTGTCCCACTCCACAGCAACCAGTAAAGCTGCTATCGGCATAAGCACAAAGGTATATCTCGTCTGTGCATAAGCAAATCCATTGAATGCAATAGCAACACCCGGATTAAAGATTAATAAAATTCCAACTAGAGTTATCAACACGCCATACCATATTTTCTTTACATCCTTACATCGCTTTATGCTCTGTACAAGAAGCTGTCCCAAAAAGAAATAGATAAATATCGTAAAGCACACATTTGGCATCTCATAATAATTAGTCCAGCCATCAATGCAGCTATAATCGTTGATATAATATAAGTTATTCGAAATCAGTCTGCCTGCTGTCTCTGCATTCTGTGCCATGGTATAGGACGAAAACAGACCGCCAAAGAATTTTGCCAGTGCCGATGCCTCCGAATCCAGTCTGGAAGAACTAGAGGTCAGATAGGATGCCGCCGGAAGCAGCATCACTGCACTGGTCAGCACACCGCAAATAACACTTCCTAATATGCAGCAGCCTCTTTTGATGCGCTCCTTCACATTCATTCCAAGATTTGGATTCAAGAGCCGCAGTATACAATAGATTGCCGCAAATGCCAGTGCCATATACGTATTGTAATAACTGTAGATAATCGATGCTGTAACGGAAATTCCAAGCCCTGCCACATATCTTATCTTAAATTCCTGTATCAGCTTCTCTAAAAAAATCAATATCAAAAGAAGATAGATACAGATGGTTCCCAAAAGGTAATGCTGTCCCCAGAGCATCAAATATCCGTTAAAAGCATAGAGATACCCGCCGATACAAGCAGCTTTCTCACTTACCGGAAACAGCTTTAAGAAATAGCGGCACAGCAATGCTGAAATGATAATTTTTAAAATCTGCGCAATTACCAAAAGCCGTCTTACTTTTCCGATACCGAGTACCACGCCGCCTAATATCACAAACAGCCCAAAGGGATCAAGGGTCTGTGAAATATTATTGATAAAACTGGTTCCCAGTCCATAATCCCAATTCCAAATGGAAAATGTTCCTTCCGTAATTCTTCGCACACAGTTTAGATAATACGGATAATACTGCTGCATCGTATCTGCGCCCATATCCATATAGATAAAAAGCCGCTCTCCAAAAATAAAATCGTAGAATACATACAGTGCTGTAATTCCTACAAATCCAAGAAAGACAAAAACTGTCAGCCACTTGCGAAGCTTTTTATACTCTGCCGGAATCAACTCCATTCCATGCAGTAAAATACAAAGAAGCCACAGTGCTGCTCCCGCTTTTGCAATCTCCTTCTTATGCATTCTTGCAAACACACTGAAAGGATTGCGATAGCTTACATTTGTAAGATTATAATGTAACCCCGGCTGGGAAGAAATCTTAACCCGGATATACTTTGTTGTTTTCTTTATCTGAACCGGATTGTGCCCCAGTTCAAAGGTATACGGAGACGATTCTTCTGCAAAGGTCTCGTTTTCCGACTGCCAGATTTCTCCTAAGATTCCCTCGCCCTCAATACGGCTCATCTCAAGATCAATTAACTTATCCGAATCCACCGGAATCACAAAATAAGTATCTTCTCCGGTCACATAACCATTTCCATCCTCCGATGGAATCAGGTCGTTGGCCCCGGCTAACACTTCATCCATATCCTGATACTGTGGAAAAATAGTGGTATATATCTTTAGATTGTCAAAACCTCTTGTTCCAACCGTTCCCACCAGAACCAGCCCTGTAAGAATCAGAACCAGTTCTGCAAGCAATACTGCTGCATTTTTTAACCATTTCTTCCTATCGACTTGAATCTGCATCTTCCTTCTCCTCATTCAGCATCTGGCGTACCACATAAAGGGGTCTTTGTTTTGACTGCATAAAGATATTTCCTACATAAATGCCTACCAGACCGACTACCATAATAATAATTCCTCCGATGAGACAGTTGGTTGCCACGATACTGGTCCAGCCTGCTGCCACATGTCCGGTAAAATAATAGATAATCAGTCCGATAATCACCAGTGCTGAAATGATGGACATCAGAAATCCAAAGCCCATGGTGAATTTCAAAAGTTTATCCGACTGGGAGGTTAAAATCTCTCCCGCCATCTTAAAACGTTTCTTCATGTTATAAGAGGATTTTCCCTCAAAACGCTGGTCGTGTTCCACATCAATTGCAGTCTGCTTAAATCCAAGCCATTTCACATAAATTACAAAGGCACGGTGCATCTCACGCATCTTACAGTAATTATCGATTACCACCCGTTTGCTGATACTGAAATTACAGATTGCCGGGTCATAATGTCCATCCGATGCAAAAGAATAAATCTTATAGAACATCTTTGAGACAAGCACTTTTAAGAAAGAATCTTTTCTATGAGCTCTTCTTGCAAAGACTACATCGTACCCTTCCTGTGCTTTGCGATAAAGATTCGGAATTTCCTCCGGTCTGTCCTGCAGATCGCAGTCCATTACGACAACCCAGTCTCCTTTGGAAGCATCCAGACCTGCAGTTATTGCCATAATCTGTCCGAAATTCCGGGATAATTCAATCCCCTTTACACGGCTGTCTTCTTTACATATTTCTTCGATTACTTCCCATGAATTCTGCGGGCAGGCATCATTTACCAGAATAATTTCAAAATCATCGGTAATCGTGCTGACTGATTCCACCAGACGTCTATGCAATTCATGCAGTGCTGCCCGGCATCCATAGACCGGAACTACAACTGATATATCCATTTTCATACCCTCCTATAGGTAAAACACGATAATACCAAGCAGTATCAGTGCATTTCCAAATACTTTACGCTTTGTAATCGGCTCTTTAAAAAAGAAAAAGCTTAAAATCATAATCAGAATATAACCCAATGATTCAATGACCGGGCCATTCTTATACTCAATGCCATGATAAGCTAAAATCGTCAGTACCGTTGTTCCAACCATCATCATGTATCCGATAATTACATAAGGATTCAGATATTCCTTAATCACGTTATCGTACTTCTTTGCTGCACTTTTCTTTAATAAGACCTGAGAAAAAGAGGCAACAATAACAGACGCTACAAGAAAAAGCCAGTATATCATCCTTCTATCCCTCCTTATTCACAATCATGGTGCCGGCAATTACCAGAAGGACACCAATAATATTCTGTACCGAAATATGTTCTCCAAAAATCAGTGCTGCCCAGATCATAGACCACAAAATCGCAATGCTCCGGTTTGCATATGCTACCGACAAATCAACCCTTTTGATAATCTGCTGCCAGAAAATGGCATACAATCCAAGGATGCAGATTTCTACTCCGTAACACAGAATAAATCCCATGGATAAAAACTCATATCCTGCTGCAAACTTCGCTGCCACACCGGATAATGTGTATATCATAATTACCAGCTGCAGTAAAATCAGCAGTAGCCACTTTTTCTTTCCTTCTACTTTACTCATCGTTCCAACCAATCCTTAATCTCTGCCTGATTTTTTCCAGCCAGAATGTAATAACCAAAACGGCTTCCACTGTCTACTACCTGATGTTCCCCTACCGGTTCCATTTCACTTACCATCTGAAGCAGTTCCGGACTTTTGCTCTTAATCTCCTCCAAAACATCCAGATCCTTCTTTGTAAACACAAAGCGGATTCCTGCACACATCGGCTCATGTGCCGGTGTCAGTTCCGGTTCCTGTCCCAAAGCAGTCTCAATTACCATGCGGACAAAGTCATATCCGGAAGATAAATATACCAGATGGGAGCCAATACAGTCGCCACCCATACGGGAACCGATTTCAATGATTCTTACATTGCCATCGGCATCCAGTTTAAATTCCGAATGGGAAGCACCATTTTCAATCTCAAGAGCAGTAAGTGCCTTCGGAATAAATTCCTTCACCCGGTTCATTTCGATTTCAGAAAGCTCCGGTGGCTCCATATGTCCGGTCTCAATAAAATGAGGATATCCTGTGGTATATTTCTTTGTCACCGCCAGCACATGATGTCTGCCCTGATAAGAAATACATTCACAGCTATATTCATTGCCTTCGATATATTCTTCAATAATTGCCTTCTTTTCAAAGGAATTACGCACTGCCTCTTCCACTGCCGGAGCAATCTCTTCAAGGCTCTCCACCCTCATAATACCGCGGCTTCCGGAACGGTCGGTCGGTTTTACAATCATTGGAAACTGCATATCTGCTACAGCCGCCGCATAATCATCCCCTTCGCATACACTGACAAAGCCCGGTGTAGGCACACCATGCTTCGAAAAAGCTTCCCGCATGGCAAATTTATTGGTAGATATATAGATACAGTTGTCAGAATTATGTGGTAATCCAAGCTGCTCTGCCAGATACTGCACGGTAATATTGGCAAGATCAGATGCTATTGTTGCAACTGCATCCGGCTGAATCCTCCGGCATTCTTCTAAGATTGCTTCCTTTTCCACAATGCTGATGGGATAAAAATAATCTGCTGTCCGTTCTCCGATAGAGCCATCTTTCCATGCAAATACATGTGTCTCATATCCCATCTCTTTCGCCTTTAAAATGAGCGGATTCTGAAAAGAATTCGCTCCTATAATTACAATTTTCTTCATATTGCCATCCTCCCGGCACTTAACTTTCCTTGCGGCGGCTTGCGATAAACTTATCCCATCTTCCGCTTTCTAATTCTTTTTTATAATCTTCCATTATTGCACGATAAGAAAGATACTCCGGCACGAAACCGAAATCTTCCTTCGCCTTTGTTATGTCAAACAAAAAGGATGGTGTATTATTTGGCTTATCCGGGCGATAGACAATCTTAGATCCCTTACCCGGTCCAAATACGTCAATAACGGTCTGCACCTGCTCCTCTAAAGTTAGTTCTGTACCGGATGTCATATTATAAAGGCCATAGGTCTTATCACTGCGTAATGCCATCACAAATGCTCTTGCAACATCCTTTACATAAATAATGTCTCTGGAAATCTGTGGGTCACCCCAGATTTCAATGTCTTTTCCGGCTTCTGCATTCTCAATAAAGGTCTGGATTCCGGTCTTATAATATTTACCATTCACATAAATCTCAGAATGAGGTCCTACTCCGTATACCGGTGGCAGGCGGAAAGATGCACACTGCATGCCATGCTGCTCATTATAATATTCCATCACATCATTGGCTGCATTTTTGGAAATCACATATACCGCATGGTCTCCGGTATACATAAAATCTCTCGGCTCTGTCTCTTTTAAAGCAACGCCTTTCTTCCATGCATTTCTTACATCTGCATAGCTGCTGGTGGAAATCACTTTTTTAATGCCGTTCTTCCGGCAATACTCTAATACATTAACGGTTCCTTCTACATTAATGCGGATATAGTCTGCGGCATTCTCATCTGCACTGATATCCACCGGTGCATTTGCCGGAAGCAGACCTGCCAGTAAAATGACACCCTCTACACCTTCTGTCGGTAATTTGTCAAAATCTTCTTTTTTCGAAATATCCAATGACACACAGGTAACGCCTTTTGCTTCCAGTTCCTGCTTCATGATTGCATTTCTTCCAGTTGCCAGCACCTCATAACCTTCTCCCAAGAAGCGGTCTACGGTATACATTCCAATAAATCCTGTTGCCCCAATAACAATAACCATTTACTCTGCCCTCTGTCCTCTTTCCTGTATTTTCATTTATCTCTCTTTGTAAAATGCATTAACCTTATCTATCACATAGTCTGCCTGTTCCAATGACAGATTATAATATAATGGCAGGCGGACCAGCCTCTCGCTTTCCCTCGTTGTATAACGGTCTTCTCCTGCAAACATACCATAGCGCCGGCCTGCCGGTGCTGTATGTAATGGAATATAATGAAATACTGCCTGTACCCCCTGTTCCTTTAAATAACTGATTAAAGCTGTTCTTTCCTCTAAATCCCTTGCTTTCAGATAAAACATATGTGCATTATGTACGCAGCCCTCCGGTATCGTTGGGCGGATAATTTTACCCTCATCAGATAATTTTTCCAATCCATCCCAATAGCGGTTCCAGATAGACCGACGTTTTTCATTAATCTTATCTGCTGCTTCAAGCTGTGCATAAAGATATGCTGCATTCAATTCACTTGGCAGATAAGAAGAACCTGCTTCTACCCAGGTATACTTATCAATCTGTCCCCGGAAGAATTTGCTGCGGTTAGTTCCCTTCTCCCGGACAATCTCTGCATTTTCCACATTTTTCTCATCCCGGATTAAAAGTGCTCCGCCTTCTCCCATACTGTAATTCTTTGTCTCATGGAAACTGTAGCATCCGTAATCTCCCATGGTTCCAAGTGCTTTCCCCTTATAAGAAGACATGACACCCTGGGCCGCATCCTCAATCACCAGAAGATTATATTTCTTTGCAATTGCAAGAATAGTATCCATTTCGCAGGATACCCCGGCATAATGTACCGGAACAATTGCTCTTGTCTTATCCGTAATTGCATGTTCAATCAGTTTTTCATCAATATTCATGGTATCCGGCCGGATATCTACAAATACCACCTTTGCCCCTCTCAACACAAAAGCATCTGCTGTTGATACAAAGGTATAAGCCGGCATAATTACTTCGTCTCCCGGCTTGATTTCTGACAGAATTGCCGCAAGCTCTGTTGCATGGGTACAGGATGTTGTCAGCAATGCCTTTTTTGTTCCTGTATGTTCTTCTAACCAGATATTGCACTTCTTGGTGTATTCCCCATCCCCACATATTTTCTTATTTTCTACCGCCTTACGGATATAGTCCATGCTTTTTTCCATATAAGGTGGTTCGTTGAAATTAATCATTTCCAAACCTCCATTATGTTTCATTGTATCTACTATCTTTTATTTTATCATTTTATTATTCCTTTAATGAAAAGTCTGCTTTATCCAGTGTTAAATTTGGATTATAGTACGGATCTCCATGTTCTAAAAGTTCTCCCCATCGTTCTCCAAATAAACCTATCTCCTGCTGGAATCTCGCCACCTTATCAGCGGAATCCTCCTGCCCTCTGGACTTTGATTCATAATGATAAAACTGTGCAAATGGATTATATACCACAAGATAGCCCGCTTTTCTTACCTTCAGGCAAAAATCAATATCATTAAAAGCTACCTTAAATTCTTCATTTAAACCTTCTACTTCATCAAATACACTTCGTCTTACCATCAGACAGGCTGCCGTTACTGCTGACAAATCCTGAACGCTTATAATTCTTGAAAAATATCCATTATCATCTCTGTCCTGTCCGATAAAGGCATGTCCTGCGACACCACCAAATCCAATGATGACGCCTGCATGCTGTATCGTGTTATCTTCATATAATAATTTGGCTCCAACAATCCCCACATCCGGACGCATACATACATCCAGCATTTCTTTGATGCTGTCCGGCTCAATCATTTCTGTATCATTATTCAGGAGAAGAATATACTCACCTTTTGCCTGCGCCACGCCAAAATTGTTGATTTTCGAATAATTAAAGTCACCTTTATAATATAAGACATTTACATTATCTCTTGTCTCTATCTCTTTATAATAAGCAAAAGTCTCTTCTTCTGTACTGTTATTTTCCACAATAACAAATTCAAAGTTACGATATACAGATTTCTCTTCGATGGAATCCATACATTTTCTCAAGTCAGCCACATGGTCTTTATTCGGAATGATAATCGATACCAATGGCTGTTCTTTCCAGAGATACTTTGTCCGATACATTCCATAGAATGGTCCCTGTACTACTTCTGCCGGTACTCCGATTCTGTCATAATGGGCTTTCACTGCTTTACAGCCATTCTCGAATGCATACAACTTACTTTCCGGATTCTCTGAAGTAGACTGTGCATGACAGCGCCAATGATACAGCACCTTCGGAATATGCACGATATGCTCCGCCTTCTCTGTACAACGCAAAATAAAATCATGATCCTGTGCACCATCATAACAGCTTTCAAACAAGCCTGCCTGCTCCATCACATCTTTACGCACTACAAAAAGATGACAGATGTAATTCATGGTACACAATAAATCAATATTATAATCTGATTTAAAATGCGGTTCAAAGAATTTCCTTCCACTCATATCCACTTTATCTTCATCCGAATAGATGACATCTGTCCGCGGTTCTGTCTGTACTGCTTTGGCACACTGATATAATGCTTCCGGTGAAAGCAGATCGTCATGATCTGTCAGCACGATGAAATCACCCGTTGCCATCTTAAGTGCTTCATTGGTATTGCCGGCAATTCCTTCATTTTTATCCAAAAGACAATATTTAATTCTTTTATCTTTTACACGATATTCTTCTACAATTTGTGCGAGACTGCGCTCACTTCCACTTCCATCTGCAAGGCAGAGCTCCCAATTCGCATAAGTCTGTGCCTGTACCGATTCTATCATTTCCCGCAGATATTTTTCTTTTGTCTGGTACAGCGGAACTGCAATGGAGAAACTTGGACCATTTTCAAATACTTCCTGTCTCTGTCGAGCCAGTTCTTCTTCCTTCACACCATATTTTTTCAGAAAATCCTCGTAATTTCCATAATCTCTCTGACCACTTAACTTCTGGCAGACCTTCTTTATAGTATTTTTCAGTCCATAATTCTTCCAGTAGCGCAAAGTCTTCTGAAAAATATTCGCGGTATCCTGACCGTTTTCTCCGTGTCTTATTTTATCTAATGCTGCAACATAAGTGCTTTCTCTTCCATCGGCACTTAATTCCAAAGTCAGCTTGCTGCCACCCTTATCCGGCACATATATCTCAAAGCCGCATTTTGCATCGGAAGAAAGCTCCGGGATTACATCTACTACATCCTTCCGGTATTTCCAGTGAACCTCTGTAGAGACTTCTGTTCCATCTACAATAACCTTGCATGCCGTCTCTTCTCCGGCAGCACTCCAGCCGGTCAGAATAAACTGATTCTCCTCAAAACGTTCCATTTCAAGATTGCTGTCCAGATGATGAACCAGCTTTTCAAACTGCTTTCTGTTAGCATGAAAAACTTCCGTTTCTTCCGTGCCAAGACAGCTGCATACCTTGAAGTCAGTCACAGCTTCTTCCGGCAGCTGCAGGCTTGCGGTAATTTCCTGTCCCACATTCATCCGATAGTGAAGATATCTTCTCCGCACCTCCGGTCCTTCTGTGCATACAATGGAAATCGGCATTTCTTTCTGATTCACATATACTTTCAGTGTTCTTTTCTCCGGATTATCCTCCGGAAAAAATCCACGAATTATCAATTGTTTTTTATCCTGTACATGCAGTCTGATACATTCTGCAACAAAGTCACGTTCTGCCATAGCTGCCTCCGTTCTTAAAAGAAATCATAGCTTTCTATATTGTACCAAAAATAAGCCGGATGGTCAAATAATGACCACCCGGCTTCTATGCCTTTTCTATTCTTTTAATACTTGTATAACTGATTCATATAATCATTTAAAATACTATAACCATATCCTTTTTCTGTAGCCCAGCCAAATCCGGATGGATTCTCTGATATACCAAGCCACTCGATATATGGAGCTGTTCCGGAACGATTTGCCGCAAACCAGGAACTGTAACGTTTATCCACAACCGGATTTGCAAAGACTGGATTCTTTACTGCATATGCTTTCAAATGCTGCACATGTGCCCGGATTCCTTCTCTTACATTCTGATAGGAATCTCCATTCGTGCCTGCACCTGTTACACCCATTCCTGCAAAATTAAACTGCTCAATCTGTACCTGTCCATTAAATCTTAAAAAACCGGTCTCTTTCATTGCCTGACAGAATGCCAGTGCCGGATCCACACCTTCCGCTACAGCTTCCTCATAATACATCTGACAGAACGCACGGATGTCTGCTGCATCGGCACTTCCATAATAGGAAGGATAGGAAGCTTTCGCATTATAGTAATTCACCATCTGGTTTACTGTAGTCGTTGATTTTGTAATAACAGAATGATAAATCTGTGACTGTGCATTTCTGCCCTCTGCTTTACCATTCTGGATATAATGCATATAATATGACTTCAAATTATTGCCAAATGCCTGCTGCAAATCAGTGTAATTGTTTTTATATATCTGAACGTTAAAATTCTTGCTTGCCTGACGTCCTTCGGACATTCCATTATTTATAAAATGGGAAAGTAAATCAATATCATCCCCCTTAAAAGCAGCTTTCAGATCACTGTAACTGCCATTATAGTAGCTATAATCGTATACTGCTGAATAATCTGTACCATTAAGGCTTGTAACCGGATTCTGCAAAGTTTTTACACCGGTTGCGATTCGTCCTTCTTTTTTGCCACTATTCATATAATGAACATAATAGCTTCTTAAATCTTTGCCAAATGCCAGTCTTAAATCCTGATACTGATTCCGGTAAGAGAAAACATCAAAATCAGCCTTTGCCTGACGTCCTTCACTCATTCCACAATTTACAAAATGGGCAAGCAGTCCTACTTCATCATTTGTATATATTCTTGCTAAATCACCATATTTTTTGATATAAAAATTGTAATCATATACCGCAGAATAATCTACTCCATTATATGTTGTTACTGGATTCTGAATAGATTTCACACCTGTAGCTTTTCTGCCTTCTGCTTTACCATTGCTAATATAGTGCATATAATAGCTCTTTAAATTATTTCCGAATACTACTCTCAAATCCTGATATTGATTCCGATAAGAAAAAACATCAAAGCTGTCTTTTGCCTGACGTCCTTCGCTCATTCCACAATTTACAAAATGAGCAAGTAATCCTATATCATCATTCGTATATATCTTCGCCAAATCACTATGCTTTTTCAGATAATAATTATAATCGTATACGGCTGAATAATCTATTCCATTGTACGTCGTTATCGGCTTTTGTAATGTATTTACACCTGTAGCTTTTCTTCCTTCTGCCTTTCCACTACTAATATAGTGCATATAATAACTCTTTAAATTATTTCCAAATGCAGCCCTCAGATCAGGGTACAGATTCTTATATGAATATACATCAAACTGGGAACTTCCCTGGCGTCCTTCTGCCATACCATACTGTATAAAATGCTGTAATAGCGCACTTTCATCACCGCCATATGCTGCCTTTAAATCAGGATAGCGGTCTGCATAATATGCAGCATCAAATACTGCTGAATATTCTTCCGGTGTCTCTTTCTTTAATCCAAAATACTGTGCAATTCCGGTTGCATCTGCCACACCAAGTTTTTTTAATCCTTCATCATTGGAAAGGAAGTTAGCCGCATCTGAAGAATTAGACATAAAAGCATGCTCTACAATAATTCCTGGGATGCCATATTCCTTACAGTGTCTGATTACTGCATAATAATCTGCTGCTGAGCCATCCGGATATTTATCCTCTTTTGCATTTCTTATGTCCCTCTGTCTTTTAATCCAAGCCTGGTCAACTGCTCTAAAATCTTAGATGCAGCCGAGCCACCTACCTGACTGGTCCATGGGTTATAATTCTGGTTTGGATACCAGATTTCTGCACCAGATGCACTGGATGCACTGGAATAATTATTATGTAGAGAGACAAAAAGATTTGCTCCCATATCTCTTGCTATATCAGCTCTCCGCTGGAGGCAGGATTTATTATTTCCCCCACCATTCGGGCAGGAGGCAGAATCTCTCGTCATATATACAGTCACACCATAGTATTCTTCCAGTTCCGCTTTACAATACTGTGCAATTTTCAGATTCAGCTGTGCTTCCACGAATCCATTTGCAGAACTTCCGCCATGGGTTCCATCGTGCCCCGGGTCTAAGACAACAACCACATTTCCATTATAACGTGCTGTGCTTATTCCAGATTCTGCCGTTTCTGCTTTCTGGGTTGCAATGGCATCCTCAATCGAATTTTCTGATGTCTGATTGCCATTTTCATCAAAGCTTACTACATCCATATCTACATCTGCTGCACCTTCATCTACCACTTCTGCATCCGGATTGGTCTCTACTTCTGTATTGACACCAAACCTGACATCCATTCCTGCATCAGATAAACAAATCTGATACTCCTGACCATCTTTCTCATAAATGATAGCGTCCAATGCATATTCACCTGTACGGCTCTCATCCGCAAAAGTCTCTGAAAATCTGAGACCGTTTCCATCTATCTCTGTGGCTGCCATCTCATAAGCTGCTCCATCAGATACTCTGTGATACAGTAATCTGCCACCACCAATAGCTAAATCTTCATTTCCGATATTGGCAACTACATTCTGTGTACCGCCAACTGCTATGTACGCATTATCTAATACCAGATAATTCAGTAAATCTTCTGCTGTCAATATATCTGCTGTCACTGCATTTTGTGTGTCCGCACTCTGTGTTTCTATTTCTGACTTTCCGGCAGTTTCTGTTCCATCAGTAGTTTCTTCTGTAGCGGTTGTTCCTTCTACTGTCTCTGTCGTTTCCTGTTCAGTGTCTGCAACACTCTCCTGTCCGGTAAGGGCTGTGTCTACTACTGTTTCCTCATTGCTCTGCTCTTCTGGCGTTACAGTATCCTGTATTTCCTGCGTTTGTGCTGCATACAGATATTCTGTAGGCAGGCTGGTAAGAATTGTTACTGCTGCCAGCAAAAGGGCTGCTTTTCTGCTCCATTTCTTTTTCATTTTATCTTTGCTCCTTTGCTGCTTTACTACTTGTTTCTTTTTGCTAACTATCTATTTTAACACTTTATCTGATTATGGCAACCACTTTTCCCAGGAAAGACTGCCTGCCGGCTGGCTTGCTGCTGATGGAAAATACTGTCTGATACAGTCGGCAATAATCTGCTGTTTCTTTGGAATAGGATAGTCTGCCCTTATCATATAGTCCTTCTTATAGGCGCGGAACATATAATCTGTGAATGTTTCTGCCCGGTCTTCCCTTCCATTGGTCTTAGCATAAGCAGAAATATAATATTGTTCTTCACATCCTCTGTTATAATCCGATGTGGTATAATCACTATTTGTACTGTTCACTTCTGCATCTGGTTTGATTGCTTCCGTTGCTTTTAATGGTGATTCATACTGCTGTGTGGAATCATTCCATGATTTTGCTTCTATATAATATTCAATCAGATGCATCATTTCATGATTAAAGGTTCTATCAGACAGTAAAAAAGACTGGGATGTATTTAGTGCAATAAACATTTGATCTCCATACTCCCTGCTTGTCACTCCTGCAAAAGAACCTCCGCCAGCATCCAAATTATGTACCAGCTTTATGGTTACTGTAGTAATATCCTGCATGTCTGTAAAAAAACCTTTCGGATATCTTGCCATCTGTTCATCCACCATTGTAATCCATGTGAGCGTTGTCTCCGGGTCTGTCTCGCCGGAACAATATGTATCAGTCCAATAGAAACCTGCCGAATCTCCAGTCAGGACTGTCACTCCATAATCCTTACTGATTTTTGCAACCTTTGCTTTAATCTTATCCTCCGTTGTTACCGGTTCTTCCGGTTCCGGGCTTGGAGCCGGGTTTGGCTCCGGATTCAGTTCTGGCTTCGTCGTTGTACCAATCTTTGTTACTGCATTTCTACCTTCCTTTTTGCCATAATCAATATAATGAAGATAATAACTCTTATTATCATTGCCAAATGCAGCTCTTAAATCACTGTAATTGCTCTTATATACACTCAGTATAAATTCGCCACTTGCCTGTCTGCCCTCTGCCATTCCGGATTCTACGAAATGACGGATTGCTGCACTGTCGTCTCCTGCAAAAGCTTTCTTTAAATCACTGTATTTTGAAATATAATAATCATAGTTATATACGGCTGCGTAATCTTTTTCCTTATATGCTGTAACCGGATTCTGCAATTCTGTGACACCGGTTGTCTTTCGTCCTTCCCTCTTACCACAATTCATATAATGCAGATAATAGCTTTTCCAATCATTTCCAAATGCCTGTCTCAAATCTGCATATGCATTCCGGTAAGAGGTCACATCAAAATTCTGTACTCCCCGGCGTCCTTCTGCCATTCCATAATTCACAAAATGTGCCAGTGTACTGATGTCATCATCCGGAAATGCCCTGGCAACATCCGGATTCCTGCTGATATAGTAATTGTAATTATATACAGCTGAATAATTTACGCCATTATATACTGTAACCGGATTCTGCAAGGTTGTAACACCGGCTGCCTTTCGTCCTTCCTTCTTACCGCAATTCATATAATGCAGATAATAACTCTTTAAATCATTTCCAAATGCCTGTCGTAAATCTGCATAAGCATTCCGATAAGACTTTACATTAAATTCAGCATTTGCCTGACGGCCTTCTGACATTCCGTAATTTAAGAAATGTTGAAAAAGTGCATTTTCATCATTTCCAAATGCTGCTTTCAAATCCTTATTATTCCCAGCATAATAGGACGCATCAAAAACAGGTGCATACGCACTTTTCTTCACCTGATAATTGACTTTATCCAGATTGATTTTCTGTTCTGTATCTGTCAGTCTCTCTGTACTGATTGCCGAAGTCTCACAATCTTTCTGCCCCGCATAGAAATGTTCTGCATTTCCACTCGTCCATACCGTTACCACTGCCAGCCCCAAGGCAAGCTGTCGTCTCCATGTTTTTCTCATAAGTATTTTCTCCATATTTTTCTATTTGCACAACTGTTTGTATTGTAACACGATATGAATCTACTTTAAAGAATTACTACTTGTCATTATGAAAATCTTAAGAATTTTGTCACAAAATGGAAAAAGCTGCTGCACCGCCGAAATTCATCTGCCTGTGCAACAGCCTTTCTTATCTGCATTCCAATCTATGCAGCTTTTCTTCCTTCATTTTTACCATAGTTCATATAATGGATATAATACTGTTTCAAGTCATCGCCAAATGCGGCTTTTAAGTCTCCGTTTTTCTCACGGTAGGTCAACACATTAAATGCTTCACAACCACGGCGGCCTTCCTTCATTCCATAATTCACAAAATGCGACAATACAGCCAGATCATCATTTCCAAATGCTGCCTTAATATCCGGATTTGCGTTCACATAATAATTAAAATTATAAACTGCAGAATAATCCACTCCATTATATACTGTAACCCCGTCAATACCTGTTACTTTTCCGGTTGCCTGACGACCCTCTGCTTTACCAGAACTCATATAATGGTAATAATAACTTGCCAAATCATATCCAAATGCACTTCTTAAATCTTTATAACGCATACGATAAGAATTCACATCAAATTTACTGCTTGCCTGGCGGCCTTCCTTCATGCCGTAATTCACAAAATGAGCAATTGCAGCAAGGTCATCCCCGCCAACAGCTTTCTTCACATCTGTATTCTTGTTCAGATAATCATCCATATTATAAACTGCAGAATAATCTACTCCATTGTATACAGTAGTTCCCTGCATAGTTTTAGTTCCGGTTCCTTTCCGGCCCTCTGCCTTGCCATTCTGTATATAATGAAGATAATAAGCTCTCCAGTTTGTACCAAACGCACTCCGTAAATCTGCATATTGATTGTAATAAGAATTCACATCAAAGTTCATATTTCCCTGACGTTTTTCATTCATGCCGCATGTCACAAAATGAGCCAGTGTACTGATATCATCATTTGGAAAAGCCTTTGCTATATCCGGATATTTCTTAATGTAATAGCTGTAATTATATACAGAAGAATAATCTACTCCATTATACACAGTAACACCATCCGCAATTGTCACATTACCAGTTGCCTTACGGCCTTCTGCTTTACCATTTGATATGTAATGCAAATAATAAGAGCGTAAATTGTTGCCATATGCCGTCCTTAAATCCTTATTCCTGTTCTTA
>ERZ791744.735-NODE-735-length-28068-cov-6.985899_pt1 | contig 28068 bp, 17 predicted proteins | sample MGYA00510039_ERZ791744 | MGnify/ENA primary metagenome ERZ791744 (study PRJEB30046, sample SAMN00791969) | human gut metagenome | study: EMG produced TPA metagenomics assembly of the A metagenome-wide association study of gut microbiota in type 2... | reverse complement strand
TTAGGACACATGCCTCTCACGCATGTAATACGAGTTCGATTCTCGTACCCACTACACAACGAGGAAATGAATTGATTCATTTCCTCGTTTAATTTATACACCTCAAAGAAAGATTCTTTATCAATCCTCAACCTAATTCTCTCTTCCCGTTTCTGTCCTGCCAGATTCAAGAACAAATTGAAATATAACTGACTGAAAGAAAGACCGGAACGGTTATAAGTAATATCAAATGTCCAAGTCCTACGGAAAGAGTCAAAAGCAGCAAATGGCTGCTCACCACCTTTACACATAAACACTTCGGGAAAGGACGCAGGCGGATAAGGTTGAAATAAGCCAGCCAATTGCACATAAATGTAATCAATCATCCATTCATCTCCCGCCAAAGCAAGCTCCCCTTTTAAACGGAGTTTAACCGCATACGCAGCAGTTACATCAGGAGAAGTATAAACAGGTATCTGGCTCTCCGACGGATAGTCACCATTCTTATATCCCAGACTCATTGTCAATCCCGATTTACCGATTCCGTTAAATCCGTCAGCTTCCTGTCTCGCCAACTGATTCTTCAGATCAATCATAAACGTCAGTTTGCCAAGAGTAGGATCTCCCGGATACTGCGCCAGCGTATCCAGCACATAATCCTCCTCATTATAACTCCCGGCTACCAATTCTCCCTTTCCATCTTCCAGAGCGACACCACCCCTTTCAATATCTACATTGCCTACCGGATAATAAATCGCATCATCATCCTTCGCACAGCCAAAAACGCATAGCAGCAATACTGCCAATCCTATTATCTTATTCATAATCTTTTCTATATCTTGATTTAATAACAAATATACATCTTTTTTGTGCTGCAATTGATTTATATCAACCGTTTTTAGTATTTTTGCACACACCAAAACAAAAAAGACATGGATACATTGTTAAGAGAAACTGTAAATGCCGTTGTAAATTCCCGCTTTCCGGAAATGAGTATAGAGGGAAGACGGCAGATAGAAAGTATACTGATCCGTGAAGAGTTTCCCAAAGGAGCCATTGCACTGAATGAGGGAGAGGTCGCTCACGAGATTGTATTCGTCGGTAAAGGTATGCTCAGACAATACTACTACAAAAACGGGAAAGACGTTACCGAGCATTTCTCTTACGAAGGATGTATCGTGATGTGCATTGAAAGCTTCTTGAAGCAAGTACCTACCCGGCTTATAGTGGAGACACTGGAACCTTCCATTATCTACCTTTTCCCCCGCGACATGATACAGAAGCTGGCGAGAGAAAATTGGGAAATCAATATGTTCTATCAGAAAATATTGGAATACTCTTTAATTGTATCACAAGTCAAAGCTGATTCCTGGCGCTTTGAATCCGCCCGCGAGCGCTATAATCTCCTGCTCGAAACGCATCCGGAAATCATCAAACGCGCTCCTTTGGCATACATAGCCTCTTACCTGCTGATGACACCGGAGACCTTGAGCCGCGTACGCTCCGGAGTTTTGTAAACACATTATCGGTTCTTCCGATATTCTTTGGGAGACATCCCCGTATAATGCTTAAAATATTTCCCGAAGAAGGACTGGTTGGCAAAGCTCAAGCGGTCAGCTATCTCCTGTATATTCATGCTTGAGGAGTTCAGAAGTGCTTTTGCTTCCAAAATCACAAACTCATCTATCCACTCGCCCACGGTCTTTCCACTCACCTCCTTCACAACTCCGGAAAGATGTTTCGGTGTCAGACACAGCTGGTCAGCATAAAACTTCACACTACGTTCTGATTGATAAGATTCTACCAGCGTTTCATAGAAACGTTCAAAGATATACTCTTTCCGGCTTTTCGACTTCACCGAAGCAGTGACTGCAGGCGCATGATTGTTAAAAATATTACACAATTCAAAAAAGAAACCCTGCATCAGTCCGAGCACGACCTCCCTGCGATACAGATCCCCTTTACTCCTCAACCTCTTTCTGATAAACGTATGATATTCCTGCACCGTACGCTGCTCGTTCGGAGTCAGGCTAAAACAAGGATAATCTTTCAGATAGAAAAACAATGCAAGCAGATTGCCTACTTTAGGCAATGTCTCCAGCAAACTCTTGGATACCGCAAAGAAGATTCCCTTGAAGTCGGGACTAAACTGCCGGTGTTCTATAATCTGGCTCGGCAGGGCTATCACCATCCCTCCCGAAGATAATTGAAAATCCTGCAGATTAATATTAAAAGTACCCTCACCTTCCAGGCAAAGTCCTATTGTCAATACCTCCAACTTGCTGGGACCGCTATATAAGGAAATAACGCTCTCCGAATCGAAGAGCGCTATATCATTATCAATGACATCAATGCTATCAACATCTATATGCTTAGAATGAACTACTGAAGAAATACCTACTTTAGGAACATTTTGAATATCCATACTCTCTCTTTTTGCGACAAATATACCAGCAATAAATCAGATATACAAGTCAAAACAGAGTATCACCAGACAAAATGAACATTTTTGGCTACTTATTGACCACCCCGAACAGATATTCAGCGTCACGCCGGGCAGCAGGAACAGTCCACTTCTCCGGAACGAATTTCCACTGATTCAACGCTTTCGGATTCATTCCCCCCTTCTCCTCGATGTAATTCATCAGGTAAAAACGAAGATCCTTATCAGTAGAGAAAATGATACGATCTTTCAATTTCTCTTGAGGAATGCCCGAACCTTTTGTCAACAATTCACCGCCACCATTACCACGATAAGAATTCAACGCCACTTTATAAATCTTATTTATATCGAAAGGAGAGCCATCTGCCATACTGACAATCGTAATCTTCTCCCCTTTCGGTTTAGTAACATCCACCGTATAGATTATGCCGGAAGCCGAATCAAAGTTAAAACTGAAATTCTGGAAAGAAGCCCTGTCCTCCGCACCATCCCGACGTTTTTCCTTGAACCACAGCAAATGGTCATCCGGTGATTTCATCCGGTTGGTCCACATGAAATAAGACATCTCCAGAAAATCCTTGATTTCTTTACCGGACAAAGTCATCACGTACAGCATATTTTCATACTTATATAAGTTGAACATATCACTGACGAACACATCCCCTTTCTTAATTTCCGCATCGAATGAAAGCGGTGCCGCAAAAGAAATGTCGGCTCCCGTGATATCGAGTTGCAAAGTATGTATCAGATCGATGAAAGCAGAAGGGCCGAAGAAAGAAGGATGCACAGAGATATCCTCAGTAAACGTACCGATTTTCTTGGACACAAACTTCCGCACAGCCTCATACTGCGGAGCAAAACGTTTCATAAAATCCTCGCTGACACCATACTCCTTTGTCTCCGTCAATACCCCTTGAATATCCTTGCTCAGTACCTTGCCATCCTTCAACTTCAAAGTGACGTCGACATTGGACAGCACCACTCCGTTGCTTGCCGGATCAATAACCAACACCGAATCTCCGGCAACATTCATCACCTTCTTACATTCGCGGGCATGATCATGTCCCATCAATACCACATCGAATCCCGGAATATTCTTTGCCACATTCAGAGACGCATTCTCATTATATTTACCGGACATCTTAAACGCATCCTGTCCGGCATGGAACAACCCGATTACCACATCCGGGTTCTCCTTTGCACGGATTATCTTCATCCATTTGTGAGCCGTCTCCTCCATATCGTCAAAACGAAGCCCTCTCCACAGATTTTCCGAAAGCCAGGCAGGAATGGCCGGTGTAATCATCCCCAAAACGACGATCTTCACCCCGTCCCGTTCCAACACTTTATAAGGAGGAAGATGAGGTTTCCCCGTAGACGTATCAATGATATTGGCTCCCAGTACGGGAAAGTCACAGGTTCCAATCCAACGGTCGAATACGGCACGTCCAGTTTCCACATCATGATTCCCCATATTGCCCGCATCATATTTCATATAATTCATCATCTCGGCGCAAAGATGCGGAGACACGGTATCTATATAATTATAGTAATAAGCGGTAGGCTGTCCTTGCAGAATATCCCCATTATCCAGCAATATCAGATTATCCTTATACTCCCGGCGTTCCTTTTCAACAAACGAGTATATCCGGGCCAGACTCCCTTTCCATTCCTGACGGGTTATAAAATTGTAAGGATAATAATTTCCGTGTACATCACTTGTCTGTACAATCTTCAACTTCACTACCTTTTCCTGTGCCGCAACGGACAGTGCCAGACAGAAAAGCCAAGCATAAATCAATGTTATTCGTTTCATTCTTTTTCTATTTTTAGAGGATGCGAGAATACGAACCGTGCCCCGCCTGTATAGTCGGGATCAATCCATATTACTCCTTTCCATTTAGATACGATTAATTTACAGATAGACAACCCCAATCCGGTTCCCTGAGCATACTCATTCAGTTTTTCAAAGCGTTCGAACACAAGTTTCTGTTTTTCTTTCGGGATACCACATCCGGTGTCAGTCACTGAGAAAACCGCCATTCCCGTTTTCTCATCGACAGAAAAGTCCAATGTAATCTTCCCCTTTTTCGTAAACTTATCAGCATTCGACAAGAGATTGATAATCACCTGCTGCATGCGCTGTATATCCGTCTCCATCCGATACGTCTCAAAAGAAGTGGTAAACAGAAACTGATTATCCGAAGATTGCCGTGAAAAACTAACGGAAGCAACCACCTGCCGACACAACAGTACGATATCACACTCCTCCCAAGTCAGCGTCACCCGGTTAGCCTCCAGTCGCGAAAGGTCAAGAATATCATTAATCAGGCGGAGCAGTAAATCTGAATTAGTCTTGATAATCTGAAAATAGGACTGACGTTCCTCCTCCGTGCTTCCTTCCACAGCCAACACATCCGAGAATCCGACAATTGAGTTCAGCGGTGTACGTATCTCATGACTCATATTCGCCAGGAAAGCACTTTTCAAACGGTTGGACTCTTCCGCCCTGTCTTTCGCCACACGCAGATCTTTGTCCGATCTCAACAGTTCGTCTTTCAACCGTTTCGTACGGAAATAATAAAAGAGAGAGATAAACAGCCCCAACACCAATACAACAAACAAAGTGCAAGCAGACCATATCTGATACGTATACTGCTGATAGAATGAAACCGGCTGATTGATGAGCTCCACGCCAAAAGGCAAAGCCTTCGGATCCAGTCCCCATTCTTTCGCTTTCCGACTGTCCATCACAGCCTTGGATTCAATAATCTGCAGATGTTTTTCCGTGTTGCCGGACTGATTATCCATCCGGACAGATTCCATAGCCATCTCTTCTCCCACTTTCCGATAATCGGGCAATACACCTCCTATCGCCCAATGCCCCAGGCTCACCGATGAAGGCGTAAAGGTAGGAATGGCAGGAGCCGCTTCCATCATCGCATACGTGGCGTTCCGCATAAAATACCCCTCATTCATGTCCACCCGCCAAGTACCCACCATGATAACAGTATGCTCCGGCAAATGCCGCAATTCCTCTACAATCGTATAAATGGTATGTTTTCTTCCGTCCAACAGAATAAGATCCAAATCGGGGAAATTTTTCATTTCCTTTCGCACCAACGCTTGCATCGTGACGCCGCCATACGTATTATCCGAGATAAAAGCAATATGTTTTGTTTCGGGATAGAACGCACGAATCATACGCACATTATCTCCTATATTATAATGATTGATAAATCCCGACTGCAATTCAGGAATATCCATATGATCTTCAAAGATATCTACAGATTCGGGCAACCAGCTATCCAAACTTCCGACAGTATCTTCCGGCAATATCACGACATTGCTGCTGACCAGACTACACATTACCGGAACTTTCACCCGCATCGAATCCCTCTGAGACAGATAAGCCGCCCACGCCTCCTGTCCTAACAATATAATTTGTGCCGGTTGCTGCTTTCCCCCCTGATATTTAGCAAGGATTTGTGTCATCATACCACTCCATAAAGGAGCTTCCGAGAAACTCTTGCAGTTCATATTCTCAATAATAATATCACGTTTCCCTCCCAGTTTGGTATATCCCTCCATATAATCGGAAATAGTAACTGAAGTCTGATGGGCAGCCGGATTATAGGAACAAATAATTAGAATAGGATTCATATCCTTAGAGGTTGCAAAGACCTCCATTGACAGGGATAGCCAAAGGAAGAAAGCAAAAAGACATCCTGAATATCTGGGCATAGTTATGCAGTTTTGATGTGCTTACTTATTTATTTAGGTTGCAAATATAGTAAAACTTGTCGGTTTTAACGGATTAATGTGTATTTTTGTCGCTCATTTATTCTCAAAAAATACAATTTATGGAATTATTTCACAAGATGATTTCCGGACTGTCAGGCATATCGGAGAAACAAATAAGCAGTACCCTCCACCTTCTGGGTGAAGGCGCTACGATTCCTTTCATCAGCCGCTACCGCAAAGAAGCTACAGGCGGGCTGAATGAAGTTCAGATAGAACAGATCAAAGAGCAACATGATAAGTTGTGCGACATAGCCAAACGGAAAGAGACTATTCTCGGCACCATCACCGAACAAGGAAAACTCACCGCCGAGCTGGAGAAACGTATCAACGACACCTGGAGTCCGACAGAACTGGAGGATATCTACCTCCCCTACAAGCCCAAACGTAAGACACGTGCCGAAGCCGCCCGTCAGAAAGGGTTGGAGCCGCTTGCCACCCTACTGCTATTACAGAGGGAAAACAACCTGAGCGCCCGTGCCGCCTCATTCGTCAAGGGAGAGGTAAAAGACGTGGAAGACGCATTGAAAGGGGCTCGCGATATCATAGCCGAGCAAGTGAACGAAGACGAACGTGCCCGTAACGCCGTCCGCAATCAATTCAGCCGCCAGGCGGAAATCAACGCTAAAGTAGTTAAAGGCAAAGAAGAAGAGGCCGCCAAATACCGGGACTATTTCGATTTTTCCGAACCTTTGAAACGCTGCACTTCCCATCGCTTGCTTGCCATCCGCCGCGCCGAAGCCGAAGGGCTGCTGAAAGTGTCCATCACTCCGGACGACGAGGCGTGCATCGAACGTCTGGAACGCCAATTCGTACGTGGTAACAATGAATGCAGCGAGCAAGTGAGCGAGGCCGCTATCGACGCCTACAAACGTCTGCTCAAACCTTCCATCGAAACGGAATTTGCCGCACAATCAAAAGAGAAAGCCGACGACGAAGCCATCCGCGTCTTCACGGAGAACCTCCGCCAGCTACTCCTTGCCGCCCCATTGGGACAGAAGCGGGTACTCGCCATCGATCCCGGTTTCCGTACCGGTTGCAAGGTTGTTTGTCTCGACGCTCAAGGTAATCTGCTGCATAATGAAAACATTTATCCTCATCCTCCGGTCGGCAAGACCGGTGAAGCTGCTTCGAAACTCCGTAAGATGGTCGAAGCCTACCAGATCGAAGCTATCTCCATCGGCAACGGAACGGCCAGCCGCGAAACGGAGGACTTTATCAACCAACAGACATTCGACCGTCAGATTCCTGTATTTGTAGTCAGCGAACAGGGGGCTTCCATCTATTCGGCTTCCAAGATCGCCCGCGACGAATTTCCTGACTACGATGTGACGGTCAGAGGCGCCGTTTCCATCGGCCGCCGTCTGATGGATCCATTGGCGGAATTAGTCAAGATAGATCCCAAGTCCATCGGAGTAGGTCAGTATCAGCATGATGTAGACCAGACGAAATTAAAGAAAGCGCTCGACCAGACCGTAGAGAATTGCGTAAACCTCGTAGGAGTGAACCTGAATACAGCCAGTAGCCATCTGTTGACTTACATTTCCGGATTAGGTCCTCAACTAGCGCAAAATATCGTCAATTATCGTGCCGAGAATGGAGCCTTCAACTCCCGCAAAGAACTGATGAAAGTTCCGCGTATGGGCGCCAAAGCTTTCGAGCAGTGTGCCGGGTTCCTCCGTATTCCCGGAGCAAAGAACCCGCTCGACAATACGGCCGTGCATCCGGAAAGTTACCATATTGTGGAACAGATGGCAAAGGATCTGAAATGTACTGTCAATGAGCTGATAGCCGACAAGGAACTCCGCCGGAAAATCAATATCTCCGATTACGTCACTCCCGTCGTCGGCCTGCCTACCCTACAGGATATTATGCAGGAACTCGAAAAGCCCGGACGCGACCCACGAAAAGCCATCAAAGTATTTGAGTTCGACAAGAATGTACGCACCATAGCCGATTTACGCGAAGGCATGATTCTTCCGGGCATTGTAGGAAACATCACCAATTTCGGAGCTTTCGTCGATATAGGTATCAAGGAGAACGGTCTTGTACACCTCTCCCAATTGGCGGAACGTTACATTTCCGATCCTACGGAAATCGTTTCCATCCACCAGCACGTCATGGTCAGAGTGATGAACGTAGATACCGACCGCAAACGGATTCAGCTTAGCATGATCGGTGTACCGCAAGACTGATCGCCGCTCTTTTCTCACCCCACCAGATAATAAGAACAGTAAACAGAATCATCAGTACCGTGCAAATGAGCGAGCCTTCAAAACCGAAGGCTCCGCCATTCAACACATTCTTTTCGGGCATATTCAGTTTCAGCATAGTAAACACAAAATTGTTGCCGCTCACCTGATAGCCCAGAACCGGACCTTGTATCCAATTCCAGAAAAGATGGAGGGAAATCGGGAAACAAAGGTTCCGCGTATATAAATAAGAAGCACCCAGCAACATGCCTGCCAGCAAAAGGTTGATCATCGGCAAGGCATTTATTTCAGGATTAAAAATATGCAGGAATGCGAATAACGATGCCGAGATAAACAGGGAAAGGAATTTATTCAGACGAGTATGTAATAAACGTCCCAATATATAGCCACGCATCAGAATCTCTTCAAACACTGCGACAAGCAGGAAAAACACCCACGCCCCCGCTAAATCCCAAGCCTTGAACTGAAAACCGACTACTTCCACTTCGCCCATAGCCAACGACAGACCGAAGCCTACCACATACAACAGGACAGCCATCAGAAACCCGTACCACAACCCTTTCGTATGTCCTCTGACGGACAGCCCCAAGTCAGAGAACGGGCGGCGTTCAAAACGTAACATGATAGCGGCGGCAGTGAGAACAGCCAGCAGCATACTGCTTTCCAGCAGAATATACCCCACCAATCCCGGATGACGGGCCTCCACTCCAAGCACCATCGACAAGAATCCTCTCGCCAGCGTGCCATACAATCCCATAAATATGAAAAATATTCCTATAAACAATGGGATACACGCCCATACAGGAAGTCTCTTAGGTTCTTTTTTCTCCACAATATCTTCTGCCGTCATTTTACAATTTGTTAATCCACCTGCAAAATTAGATATAAAACATAAAAAAACATCATATAATTTCGTTTTTGTGTATATTTGTCAGAACAAATTCGCATGATTATGAAAATTAAACTACTATTGATAAGCTTTTTATTGGCAGCCAACGCTTTAGGAGCAGTAGCACAAGTGAGTAAAACTTATTATGTAAGCAAACCCGGCACACTTATTTCCATGATGACGGAGGATGAAGCCAACACCGTCACCCATCTCACTCTGACCGGTAAGCTGAATGCAGAAGACTTCCGACATCTGCGTGACGAATTCGCCAGTCTGAAAGTACTGGACATCTCGAATGCCGAGATCAAGATGTACAGCGGCAAGGCGGGCACTTACCCCAACGGAAAGTTCTACATTTATATGCCGAATTTCATTCCCGCATACGCATTCTCAAATGTTGTAGACGGAGTAACCAAAGGCAAGAAGACGCTGGAGAAGGTAATACTTTCGGAAAAAACCAAAAACATAGAGGATGCAGCCTTCAAAGGTTGCGAAAACTTGAGAATCTGTCAGATTCGCAAAAAGACAGCTCCCAATCTGTTGCCGGAAGCGTTGGCGGACAGCGTTACCGCCATCTTCGTACCTCTAGGCAGCAGCGATTCTTACCGTAATAAGGACAGATGGCAGAACTTCGCTTTCATCGAGGGTGAACCGGTAGAAGCAACCTTGCAAGTGGGACTGATGGGCAAATTGGAAGAAGAGATTCTGAAAGCCGGATTACAACCTAGAGACATCAATTTCCTGACTGTAGAAGGCAAACTGGACAACGCCGATTTCAAACTAATCCGCGACTATATGCCGAATCTGGTAGCGGTCGACATTTCAAAAACAAACGCAACGGCCATCCCCGACTTCACTTTCTCACAGAAAAAATACCTGCTGAAAATAAAACTACCCCGCAATCTGAAATCCATCGGTCAACGTGTATTCAGTAATTGCGGCCGTCTGTGCGGCACATTGGAACTTCCCGCCGGTGTGACGGCTATTGAGTTCGGCGCATTTATGGGATGCGACAATCTTCGCTATGTAGTGGCTACCGGAGATAAGATTACGACCGTCGGAGACAGTTTGTTTGGCGAAGGAGTGCCGAGCAAGTTGATTTATAAGAAATAAATGATTCTAACAACGATAATGGTGGTATCTCTCATGGGGATACCCGTCGCTGACGAGTCCAAAGACTCGGTGATGCGGAAAGAGGCAGACGCGTTCATGGCACGGATGAGTCCAACACTGCAGCCCACACAGCGTGACGCTATATTTACAGCTATCAACGGAAATACGAAGAAGTTGGAAAATGTAAGAAATGTGCGTAATGGCAAACCTACTTATCCCGCAAATGTAAAAGTGACAGAGCCCGCCGGTAATCTGAGGCTTTACACCCCTACCACTTCCACCAACAATACATTGCTTATCTATCTGCATGGCGGAGGATGGACAATCGGCAGTTTGAACAGTTGTGCCCGGTTTTGCAGCGAAGTCTGTTCGAGAAGCGGCATAAGTGTCCTCGCTGTTGACTATCGTTTATCCCCCGAACACCCTTATCCGACACCGCTTGACGATTGTGAGGAAGCTATCAGATTTGCAATAAAGAATGCAGCCCGTTGGGGATGTTCTCCCAACCGGATTATGGTAGGCGGTGATAGTTCCGGCGGCAATCTCGCCATTTCTTCCACATTGAGAATGAACGAAGGGGATATAGCGGGGCTTTTGCTTTTCTATCCCGTTGTGAAGGCATGGAATGACCATACCCCTTCATGGCAGAAGTACGACAAGGGATTCGGGCTGGACGGAGATTTAATGGAGGCGTTCAACCAAAGTTATGAGTCATCACCCGATAGGATACACAATCCGGAAATATCCCCCATGTCGGCCACAGACAAAACCTTGAAAAAACTACCTCGTACACTCCTTATCGCAGCCGGACGAGATATCCTGGCTTGCCAAGGGAAAGAGTTTATCGACCGTATCACTTCTCTTGGCGTGAATGCTACCCGACTCGAATTTCCCTCGGCAGTGCATTTGTTTATCACTGTGCCCGGTCAAGAAACAGCTTTCAATGAAGCGGTGAAACATACAGTGGAATTTCTTGGCAAATAAAAAGTAATCAAAACTCAACTATGGAGATAAAAACAGCTGTTTTCTTACAAAATAACAAATAAACGAATAAATAAGTGGCTTTAAAAATGCCACTTTCATCCGTTTTCCGTATATTTGCTTCGATATGAATTAAAGAAGGGAATCGCGATATGATGAAACAAATACCATACGGATTGACGGATTTCGGACGCATCCAAAAAGAAAACTATTATTATGTGGATAAGACGATGTTTATCGAAAAGATAGAAATGCAGCCGTCTTATCTCTTCCTCATCCGCCCCCGACGCTTCGGGAAAAGCCTCACGCTGGCGATGTTGGAGGCGTACTATGATGTCCGTTACGCTGACCAGTTCGACGAATTGTTCGGGAAGCTGTATATCGGGCAACATCCCACACCCATACATAACCAGTTTCTCATCATGAGATTCAATTTCTCGGAGGTGAGCTCGAATATCAATGAGGTGGAGGAGTCTTTCCGGATGCATTGCTGCGGGAAGCTCAGACATTTTCTGCAAAAGTACGAACAAATATTGGGAAAGGAAATCTGGGATGTGCTGAATGCGGAGACGCTTGAAGAACCGGGAGCATTGTTATCCGCCATCAATTCGTATGCCACCCTCAAGGGGAACATCAAAATATATCTACTGATCGATGAATACGATAATTTCACGAATACCATCCTATCGACTTACGGAACGGACTTATATCGGAAAGCGACGCATGGTGAAGGGTATATCCGGAGATTCTTCAATGTAATCAAAGCCGCCACCACGGGAATGGGATCCGCCGTCAACAGGCTATTTATCACGGGAGTAAGCCCGGTGACGATGGACGACGTGACAAGCGGATTCAACATAGGAACGAATATCACAAACGATCCCTGGTTTAACGACCTGGTGGGGTTCAGCGAGAAGGAGCTGCGGGAAATGCTGGCCTATTATAAGGAACAAGGAGCTCTTCCTATGTCCATAGACGACACGGTGGCAATGATGAAACCAAACTATGACAATTATTGCTTCAGTGAAAATAAATTAACGGATTGTATGTTCAACTCGGACATGGTGCTCTACTGCATGAAGTCATTGATATTGCACGGAGCCAAACCTAAAGAGATTGTAGATCCGAATATCCGGACGGACTTTAACAAGCTTGCCTACCTCGTCCGTCTTGACCACGGACTGGGAGAAAACTTCTCCGTCATCAAGGAGATTGCGGAAAAGGGAGAAATTGTAACCGATATCGCCACTCATTTCTCCGCGTTGGAAATGACGGATGTAAGCAACTTCAAATCTTTGCTGTTCTATTTCGGACTACTTTCCATCAAGGGGGTAGATATGATGGGACGTCCTATACTGCACGTGCCCAATCTGGTAGTTCGCGAACAGCTGTTCAATTTTCTGATTCAGGGATATGCCCGTCATGAAATATTCAAGCTTGACGTGAACAGGTTGCTCACGCTGTTTGAGAATATGTCCTTCAAGGGAGAATGGAAACCGTTGTTCGAATTTGTGGCAGAGGCCATCCGGGAGCAGAGCCGGATAAGGGAATATATAGAAGGGGAAGCCCATATCAAAGGATTCCTACTCGCCTATCTAAGTATGTTCCGCTATTATCAACTGTATCCGGAATATGAAATGAACAAAGGCTTTGCAGATTTCTTCTTCAAACCCAGTCCGGCCGTACCTGTATCTCCACCCTACACTTATCTGCTGGAAGTGAAGTATGCGAAAGCCGGTGCTCCGGAAAAGGAAATAAGGGAGCTTGCCGATGAAGCGCGGGAGCAGCTGATCCGTTATAGCAAGGACGAATGTGTGGCGGAAGCCCGTCAGAAAGGGAAGCTGAAACTGACAACGGTCGTATGGAGAAGCTGGGAGCTGGCGCTGATGGAAGAGGTAGAATAACAGAGGGTCAGTTCATTCATTCAAATGAACTGACCCTCTTTCTTTTAAGTGGTCACTTATTTGTCTCCGTACATCTTCGCCCGCAATTCCTTAATATGGTCGGAAGTGATATATTCGTCATATTCCATCATCTTGTCGATGATACCGTTCGGTGTCAGTTCGATGATACGGTTGGCAACGGTCTGGATAAATTCGTGGTCATGAGATGAGAAGAGGATATTTCCTTTATATGTCTTCAGGTTGTTATTGAAAGCCTGAATAGATTCCAAGTCCAGGTGATTGGTAGGAGTATCCAGAATGAGGCAGTTTGCATTGCGAAGCTGCATACGAGCAATCATACAACGCATCTTTTCACCTCCGGAGAGCACGCTTACTTTCTTCAGCACCTCTTCGCCGGAGAAAAGCATACGGCCAAGAAAGCTTTTCATATATACCTCGTTGCCTTCTCCGAACTGACTCAACCAATCTACCAAATTCAGGTCGGTATTGAAGAAGTCGGTGTTATCCAACGGCAGATAAGCAGTCGTGATAGTCACTCCCCAGTTGAAATGCCCTGCATCCGGTTTCATATTTCCGTTAATGATCTCAAACAAAGCTGTCATCGCGCGCGGATTGCGTGAGAGGAATACTACCTTGTCACCTTTCTCTATGTTAAAGTTCACGTCGTTGAAGAGCACTACGCCTTCCTCCGTCTTCTTACTCAGTCCGGAAACCTCCAGAATCTGGTTACCCGGCTCACGTTCAGGAGTAAAAATAATGCCCGGATACTTACGTGAAGAAGGTTTGATTTCTTCTATATTCAACTTCTCAAGCATTTTCTTACGACTAGTAGTCTGCTTGCTCTTCGCTACGTTCGCACTGAACCGACGGATAAACTCTTCCAACTCTTTCTTCTTCTCTTCCGCCTTTGCCTTCTGGTTCTGCTGCTGACGGAGAGCCAACTGGCTGGATTCGTACCAGAAACTATAGTTACCGGCAAACATATTGATTTTTCCATAGTCAATATCTACGGTGTGCGTACATACAGAGTCGAGGAAGTGACGGTCGTGACTCACCACCAATACCGTATGCTCGAAATTGGAAAGATATTCCTCCAACCAGGTTACCGTCTCCATATCCAAGTCATTGGTAGGCTCGTCGAGCAAAAGATTGTCCGGATTTCCGTACAACGCCTGAGCCAGCATGACACGAACTTTTTCTTTACCGCTCAGTTCGCCCATCAATGTATAGTGTTTGTCTTCTTTAATGCCCAATCCGCTCAGCAACATGGCTGCGTCACTTTCGGCATTCCATCCGTCCAACTCGGCAAATTTTTCTTCCAATTCGGATACTTTCAGTCCGTCTTCGTCTGTGAAATCTTCTTTTGCATACAATTCTTCGCGTTGCTTCATGATGTCCCACAACACGGTATGTCCCATCATGACGGTATCCATGACGGTATATGAATCCCACTTGAAGTGGTCCTGACTCAACACTGAGAGACGTTCGCCCGGTCCGAGCGCAATCGTACCTGTTGTAGGGTCCAGATCTCCGTAAATCGTACGGAGAAACGTAGATTTTCCCGCACCGTTCGCACCGATAATACCATAACAGTTACCACTTGTAAACTTCAGGTTTACGTCATTAAACAACACTCTTTTACCAAACTGTACCGAAACGTTTGAAACTGTAATCATCTTATTATTTACTATTTTACTAGTTACTACTTACTGTTTTAGCGTGCAAAGGTAGACATTTAAAATGAATTATGAGCTATCCGATATGTGCCAATCTGACATAAAAGTGTTACCTTTGCTGCGTTTTCTGGCAAAAACGCCGACTTGGCAAAGTTTTTGCATGCAAAACTAATGACATCCGGTCAGTCCGGTATGTCGAATAGACGGTATCTCTAAAAAAGATAACGTGTTTTTAAACAATAAATAGTAACTAGTTAAATAGTAAATACCAAAATGGATCCAAAAGAAAAAAAAGTGAAGGAAGAAGAACTGAACGTTGAAGAAACTCAGAACGGTGCGGATGAACAACCGCAAAACGAACAAGCTGAAGAGGCGGCTCCACTGACGCACGAAGAGGAGTTGGAAAAGGAATTGGAAAAGGCTCAGGAGACTATTGATGAACAGAAGGACAAATATCTGCGCCTGTCCGCCGAGTTCGACAATTATCGTAAACGCACCATGAAGGAAAAGGCGGAACTGATTCTGAACGGTGGAGAAAAAAGTCTCAGCAGCATTCTTCCGATAGTGGATGACTTCGAGCGTGCCATCAAAACGATGGAGACGGCAACCGATGTGAGTGCCGTGAAAGAAGGTGTCGAGCTGATTTATAATAAATTCATGGCTGTATTGGGGCAAAACGGTGTAAAGGTTATCGAGACTAAAGACCAACCGTTGGATACCGATTATCACGAAGCCATCGCGGTAATCCCTGCTCCATCTGAGGAACAGAAAGGTAAGATTCTGGATTGTGTACAAACGGGTTATACATTGAACGACAAAGTGCTCCGCCACGCTAAAGTGGTAGTAGGGGAATAAGGACAACCCATAAAACTCATATTTTTTTTAAAGAAGCATGGCAGAAAAAAGAGACTATTACGAAGTACTGGAGGTGACAAAGACGGCCACAGTAGAAGAAATAAAAAAGGCTTACCGCAAAAAAGCGATTCAATATCACCCCGACAAGAATCCTGGCGACAAGGAGGCGGAAGAGAAGTTTAAGGAAGCTGCGGAAGCGTATGATGTATTGAGCAATCCGGAAAAACGTTCGCGTTATGACCAGTTCGGTCATGCGGGAGTGAGCGGTGCAGCAGGAAATGGAGGGCCGTTCGGCGGTTTCGGTGGCGAAGGTATGTCGATGGATGATATTTTCTCCATGTTCGGTGATATCTTCGGAGGTCGCGGCGGCGGTTTCGGAGGTGGCTTCGGAGGTTTTAGCGGATTCGGTGGAGGCGGTGGAGGCTCACAGCAACGCCGGTACCGGGGTAGCGATCTTCGCGTCAAAGTGAAACTGACTTTGAAGGAGATCTCTACGGGAGTGGAAAAGAAGTTTAAATTAAAGAAATACGTTCCGTGCGATCAATGCCACGGTTCGGGCGCCGAAGGTGACGGAGGTTCGGAAACGTGTCCTACTTGTAAGGGTAGCGGTTCGGTGATCCGTAATCAGCAGACGATTTTGGGCACGATGCAGACTCGCGTCACTTGTTCTACTTGTGGCGGTGAAGGTAAGATCATCAAGAACAAGTGTAAGAAGTGTGGTGGCGACGGAATCATCTACGGTGAAGAAGTAGTAACGGTGAAAATCCCTGCCGGAGTAGCTGAAGGCATGCAGCTTTCTATGGGTGGCAAGGGTAATGCCGGTAAACATAACGGTGTGCCGGGTGACTTGCTGATTCTTGTAGAGGAAGAACAACATCCGGACTTGATTCGCGATGAGAACGACTTGATTTATAATCTGTTGTTGAGTTTCCCGACTGCCGCGTTAGGCGGTGCTGTGGAGATTCCAACCATCGACGGCAAAGTAAAAGTGAAGATTGATTCGGGCACACAACCGGGCAAAGTACTTCGCCTGCGCGGCAAGGGATTGCCAAATGTGAATGGATACGGAACGGGAGATTTACTCGTGAATGTCAGTATTTATGTGCCGGAAACACTCAATAAGGAGGAAAAAAGTACATTGGAAAAAATGGAAACTTCCGATAACTTCAAGCCCAGCACTTCGGTGAAGGAGAAGATTTTCAAGAAGTTCAAGAGTTTCTTCGACTAATTTTTTTATGAGAAGGTGCGACATAATGAATAGTAAACCTGCATATTACTATTCATTATGACACACGATAAGACGTCTACAGGTATTAATATCCCGGGTTCTGTGTCAAATTCGTGTTCATCACCCGTATTTTCTCCGGTATAGGGAATACAGTTGTATATCCACTTGCCTCATCCGGCAGTTGCGGACGGCTGCTGTAAGCTCTTGTAAACTTCCCGAAGCGGACTAGGTCCTGACGTCTCCATCCTTCCCAAGCCAGTTCCAGCTGACGTTCGGCAAGGATATTCTCTAAAGTGGCAGTGCGGGGAGAAGCGTTGACACGGCTACGAACTTCATTGAGTTCTTCATCTCCGTTTGCTCCGTTCCGGACTTTCGCTTCACTCTTCATCAACAAAGCGTCTGCATAGCGGAACAATACAATGTCATTCTCCATCAACTTACCGTCTTTTGTGGCAGTCGGGTCGACTTCATACTTTTTCATGCGGGCTCCTGCGGTTTGTTCGTATGGGGTATCTGTTATATCCAGAGATACTTTCCAGGGCAGATATTCCAGTACCGTTCCATTATCCAGTTTGATTATGTTTCCTTTCAGGTCGTGGACAATTCCTGCAAAATAGCAAATATCAAAACGGGGATCTTGTTCCGCGGTTTCATAACCGAAAGTTTCGAGGGCTTCAATGGTGGCGCTGGGACCGTTCTCACCGCTTAGGCCGTAAGCCTTGGCGTGATTATAGTGACGGGAACGGAAGAGATATTGCATCTGGTTGGTGTACAGAGTTTTGTTCATCGGGATAGTGAAGACATTCTCTACGGACGGTTCGTTGAATATGGAGAAATTCGTTTCGTATTCCGGTTCCAGTTTGTAGCCCATAGTCTTGAGTTGGTCACAATAGTAGATGACTGTTTCCCAGACATTGAGTTCGCTGCCGTTCACTGTGAACTTTATATTTTTTCCATCCGGGCGTTGTCCGTCCGTCCAATCATTGTCTGTATAAACTTCGGAGTTCAAAGCCAGTTTGGCCAGTAGGAAAGTTACCACGGGGCGAGTGATACGGCCATAGTAAGGGCCGGACTGGTTGCTATGTGCATCGCTCAACAAAGGAGCCGCCTCTTGCAATTCCTTGACAACAAAGTCAAAGACCGTTTTCCGTTCACTTTGCACTATATCTTTCATTGCTACGGAAGAGGATTGAACTAGCGGGATGCGTCCGAACAAATCCATCAGATAATAATAATACATAGCCCGCATGGCACGTACTTCGGCACGGTATGCCGGCAGTTCCGTAGCGGAATGAGTTTCGGCGAATTTGTCTATCCGTTCCAGTGATTTGTTACTTAACATGACGACTTTATAGAGATATTCCCATGTAGCCTGAATGGCATCATTCTCTATTCCCCAATCGTGCAGGTAAAGTCCTTGCCAAAAACCACCGTCATACCAGTCACCTCCACGGGTGGGGATAATGGCTTCGTCGGAGGTAAAGGTGTTCAGGTCGTAGACTCCCCTACCCGTTCCCTGCAATCCCTGACTATCACTATAACCGCCTACGTATGTATAAAGCGAAGCTACTGCATTGAGATATACTTCCGAGATTGTATTGTAAACGTCATCTTCGGGTAACTTATCTTTCGGATTTTCCTCCAAAAACTTACTACATGAGAATAACCCCAGGCACATTGCCAGAAAGAATCCTAACCGACTTTTATTTTTCATATATTGTTTCATCATCTCCTCCTCCATTAAAAGTTAATACTCAATCCCAGTGTATACGTCCGCGCCAACGGATATCCCCGTTTATCATCCACGCCTAAAGTGGAGTTCACCGTTGAACTGTTAATCATGGGTGAAAGTCCCGAATAACCGGAAATGGTTGCCAGGTTGTTGACTGTAAATGCCAGACGCAGGGAACGGACATATTTCTTCAGTTTCTGTACTTTCTCAATCGGCACGTTCCAACCCAGCGTCACATAGTCGAAGTTGACATAATCTCCTTTTTCCAACCAATAGTCGGTGGCGGTTTGATCCTTGATGTTCTGTTTCGGGGCTTTCTTCATTACGTTATAGTCGGGAAATATATTCATGTTCATATAAGTCAGGGAGGTTCCGTTGTAGATTTTATGTCCGAAAGCTCCGTTAACCTGCAAAGACAGGTCGAAACGCTTGTAGCGGAAACTGATGTTGGAGCCAAGAATCGTTTTAGGTACGGCTTGTCCTGCCACGTAGCGGTCTTCACCATCTTCAAGGCTGACACCTCCGCCATTCAGATCGGCGATGCCATAGGTGTATCCACCGTTTCCATCGGATTCGAGTCCCGTACTGTGGGGAAGATAGAACACGCCCAACGGTTGACCCACCATCTGATATACGATGTGGTTGTATCCTCCGTGAAAGCCGGCTCCGTCGAGGCTGGCAAGACTTTTATATTCGGGGGCAGAAAGCATTTCGCCGTTGTACATACCGCTTAATGAGAGCAGTTTGTTGCGCTGGAAAGTGATATTGGCATTGATATTCAGTTCCATATCCTTGGTCTTCAAGGGGGTGATGCCGATGGCGATTTCCGTACCCCAGTTGCGCATGGAACCGATGTTGGCAAGTAAGGTGTTATAGGTGAAAGGCGGTACGCTTACGTTGTAAAGGTAAAGCATGTCTGTGGTTCGGGAGTTGTAATAGTTGGCGGAAAGCAGCAGGCGGTTGCCGAAAAGAGCTACGTCGATACCGGTATTAAAGGTATGTTTCACTTCCCATTTCAGGTCGGGATTTGTGTTCCGTAAGTCTCCTAAAGATACGACGGCGGAGTTTCCGACGGGGACTACACCGTTCGGCTTTACAAGGTTCAATGTAGTGTATGAGTCAATCCCGCTCTGATTACCTGCCAGACCGTAGCCAATACGGAATTTCAGATTATCCACCATCGGCAACTGCTTCATAAATTCTTCTTCACTAATCACCCATGCGGCAGATGCGGAGGGGAAGAATCCCCATTTATGGTTCGCTCCGAATTTGGAGGAAGCATCTGTACGAGCGTTCAGCGTCAGTACGTAGCGGTCGGCGTATGTATAGTTGAAACGTCCCATGAAAGATGCCAGACGGGGTTGGTCGTAGTAAGAATTAGTGCCTTCCCACAAGCGGAGTGCGCCTGCCTGAAGATTATTATACCCGAATTTGTCGGTGCTGAAATTGCTTACTGTTGTATAATATCCCGTGTAGGTTTCTTTTTGAAGTTCGGCAAGTGCCAGCGCGTCAAAGAAATGTTTTTTCCAGTTTTTCTTATAGGTCAGCATCATGTTGCCCAGCAAGGATTCTCGCTTTTTGGTTCCTTTGTAAGCCTGACCGTTCGCCCAGACGGAGGTGGGGAGGTATTGCGAATTTTCCACGATATTATAGGTATAGGCGCCGAAGAGGTTTAGTTTCAGTCCTTCCAGCAGATTGAAAGTCAAACGGGCGTGCGTGCTGATGTGCGAAGTGGCATCATCATCCTGCACTTCCATCCATGCCAATGGATTGGTGATTTGGCTGGCAGTCGTTATTCCGTCCCAGGAATTGGTGACGGGGTCTTTATGGTTGGGATAGGTGGGGTTGAATGTGGCTGCCGAATAGAACGTTTTCTGATAATCCACCAGATTATGATTCTTCTGAATGGAACCGAACATTCCCAGCTCGCAGTTCAGGAAGCCGTCGAACATTTTCTGATTCATGTTCATATTCGAAGTGAAGTTTTTCATGTCTTCATTCAAAATCACTCCCTGACGATCCATGAAACCAAGAGAAACGCGATAGCTGGACTCACTGGAACCGCCATAAAAGGCGATGTGATGGTTTTGTTGCAGTCCTGTCTGTTCAATCTCTTTCTGAAAATCGGTGTTATTTCCTTTGTCCAGAATGGAAATCCCGCGTTCCGAGGCGACACGGCAGTACTCATCGCCGGACAGCATTTTCAGATTCTTGTAGACGGTGGAAACTCCGAAGCTACCGTTGTAGGCTACCTGTGTTCTGCCGCTCATTCCTTTTTTAGTGGTGACTTCAATCACACCGGAGGCTCCTCGTGAACCGTATTGTGCGGTTTCGGAAGCGTCTTTCAGAATGGTGAAGCTCTCAATATCCGTAGGGTAAATGGAGGTAAGCATACTCAAGTCGCCAAATACTCCGTCGACGATTATCAAAGGGTCATTGCCACTGGTCAGTGAGGTGGTTCCCCGCAGGCGTACCGCATCCAAGGCTGCCGGACCGTTTGATCCGCGTTGGACGGTCAAGCCCGGCACACGTCCGCGGATTGCTTCCAAAGGGTTCGTTATCTGGTCTTTATTCATCTGTGTCTCCGTAATCTTCTCTACGGAACCGGAGAGGGTTTTCAAACTTCCGGTGGCATATCCAACAGTTATCAATGAGTCTATGGGCGTGGTAACGGGTATCTCCTGAGCGAATATATCACTACATGAAGCCGACAAAAGAAGAGTGAGCAATGTTAGTTTACCGTGTCGTCGTATCATAATTGTTAGTTTTTAAGGTAATACTATAAATATAACAAAAAAAGAAGGAATCTGGTTGAGTGGATTCCTTCTTTTTTTTATTTTTGGGACACGGAGTACCTCACGGTTATTCCACGGATTATTTCACGATTATCTCATCTGTGAATATCCAGCCTCCGAACTCTTTTCCGGCTTGAGCCTGATAGCGAATGTATCTTCCTGTCGCATTCCCCTTCCATGAGATGTCCGTAAACTGGATAGGAATTTCTTTGGTGACTTCAAAAGTCCGGTGTTCCAATTCCGTAAAATTGATTCCATCGTCAGAGACAGAGATTGTGACAGACTCAGGCAAAAACACCTCCGCACCCGTCACTTGCATGAAAGCAGCAGTAACGGAATGAATGGGAGTAACAGTTTCCATATCGATTGTCACATCCAACCGGTCACCGTCAATAAATCCTTGCCAACAACCGTCACCATACGTCCAATCGCCACGTATGCCGTCCGTTAGAGCGGTATTGCCCTGTGCCGGATAATGGGGACTATACGACGAATTGTATATTACCTTCTTACCCAATGCCAGATGGGCAACGGGTTGTACGGATTCCGGACGACTGCCGATCTCATTCTTCAAATCGAAAGGATGATACCCCCTTGCCTGTAACTCTCTCACCGCTTTCAAGGCGCGGTCATGGAAATCCGGCCATGACTTACGCTCGGGAGCAGACCAAGCCACTTCCGCCAATGCGAGGATACGGGGATACATCATATATTCAACCTGTTCGGGAGTGGGAATATATTCCACCCATAAGTTACCCTGCACACCGTAAACAAGTTTAGCCTGCTCTGTAGTCAGGGAAACGGATACCGGATCGTACGAATACACTTTCTTCAATGGTAGGTATCCACCGATAGCTTCCGGCTGTGAATAGGGTGCATCCTGATAACTGTCCAGATAACAATAAGCGCCGGGTGTCATGACTGCCCGATGACCGGAGGTTACGGCAGCGATCCCACCTTCTTCTCCACGCCAAGACATAACAGTAGCATTGGGAGCCATACCTCCTTGCAATATCTCGTCCCATCCCAGCAAATGACGACCGTGAGCATTGAGGAACTTCTCAATGCGGTGTATCAGGTAACTTTGCAGTTCATCTACATTGGCAAGATGTTCATCCTTCATTCTCTTTTGACACTTCGGGCACGTTTTCCATGCCGACTTGCCAGCCTCATCACCACCGATATGGATATATTCTGACGGAAAAAGTTCCATGACTTCGGTCAGCACATTTTCGAGAAAGGTAAAGGTTTCTTCATTACCGACACAAAAGTCCGAATTCTTGTACGGCTCGCCCGAACAGGACAGTTGCGGATAAGCAGCCAGCACTTCTTCCGAATGGGAAGGCATTTCTATTTCAGGGATGACCGTCATGTAATGCTGACGGGCATATTCAAGTATTTCACAAATGTCTTTCTGAGTATAATAACCGCCGGAAGCTCCGGGTTCATCGAAGCGAACGTATCCGCGTCCACCGTTCCACCATTTCTTCCAGTTCGACTCCGTACGCCAAGCGGCAAAGTCAGTGAGCAAAGGGTATTTACTTATCTCAATGCGCCAGCCTGCCGCATCAGTCAGATGCAGATGAAGCCGGTTTATTTTATAAAAAGCCAATGCGTCTATCTGCTTCTTCACAAATTCTTTGGAGAAGAAATGGCGGGAAACATCGAGCATAAAACCACGATAAGCAAAACGAGGAGTATCCTCTATTTCAACGGATGCGACGGAATAGCCCGTGCCCGAAGGGGTAAGCAACTGTAACAGTGTCTGCATTCCGTAAAATAATCCGGCTCCGGAAGTTGAACGGATAATGATTCGTCGGGGAGTGACGGACAGTGTGTAACTTTCCGGAGAGGGTAACCGCTCATTCTTTCCGGTTATCAGCAGTGAAAGTACTTGGCGTACGTCCTTTTTCGAACCTTTCTTCAACGAAACAGGAAGTGCTTGCAGACAGTTCTCCCAAAGCCTCGCTTCTTCCCCCTCTAGGTTTGTATAAAGCTTTGTCTTTTCTGATAGAAAAAAGTAGTCCGCACCCTGCGCCATTTTCAATGGAACAGGAATTACGGACTGTGCTTTGATGGGATGCACCGCAAGGCACATCCCTAATATCCATAAGAAAAGACAAACTTTAGCGTGTCTATTTCTTATATTCATTAATCAATACTGATTTCGTCTACAAACAAGAAACTGTTTTTACCTTTTCCACCATGCCATGCCGGCATTGATTTCTCCGGTGATGCAATAACTCTTACATACTGCGTTTTCACCGGAGTAAAGGTCAACTTATGATTATAGACACCGTCTTTATCATCTTCTTTCATTTCCGGATATTCTTCGGAAGCAACTTTAGTGAAGTTCTTTCCGTCATCCGAAACTTCTACGGACATAGTTCTCGCATCGAATACCCAATCGCCTTTGGCAACACAAGTAGAGATGGACACGCTTGAAATCTCTACAGGTTGTTGGAGGTCAATCGTCATATCCATGTCATTTCCGTTGAAAGCAATCCAACGACCGGATTTGTAACTACTATTTCCTTTCAGACCGTCTATCAATGTAGCAGCTCCCTTGAACATATATTGTTCATTGATTTTCTGATTGGCAACAATCGGCTTCATGCTGGATTTGCTGAAATCAATTTTCTCGGTAAGCACCTTGCTGTCTCCTGAAGGACGAATAGCTTTGGCGGACAAGGTAGCATTTTCCTTGAGTTTCAACACACCTTCATACAAAGGAGAAGCATCGGTAGGTTCCGTACCGTCCAAAGTATAATGAATAGGGGTCTTATCAATAGTAGATAACGTAATATCCAATGTTCCTTCTGCCGGATTCGGTTCAAATTGGGCTTGCACCTCAAAGACGTGTTTAGCATAATTATATCCTTCGGCTTCATACCATTTGATTAACTGAGGAAGACGAGACAGGAAGTCTGCATAATTCTTCTTATCGGGATTCGTCCACTGAACTTCACACAAAGCAGCCCAACGGGGCAATACCATATATTGCGCATGCGGGAATGTAGCGATATATTCGGTCCAAAGATTAGCTTGTACCCCTTTTATATATTGCTGTTCCTCCGGAGTAAGAGAAGCTGGCATAGGCTCGTAGCTGTATACTCTTTCCATCGGCAGATAACCTCCGATACCGAAAGGTTCATTTTCGATATCTTTAGACTGATAGTAGTCGAAATATAAATAAGTATTCGGAGTCATGATGACATCGTGTTTCTGCTTGGCGGCTTCAATACCTCCTTTTTCGCCGCGCCATGACATTACAGTGGCATTCGGAGCAAGTCCGCCTTCGAGGATTTCATCCCAGCCAATAATCTGACGTCCGTGATCATTAAGGAATTTTTCGATATGATTGATAATGAAACTCTGCAAACGTTCTTCTTTAGAGTGTTCCTTATCCGATTTCAAGCCCAACGCCTTGGCACGTGCCTGGCACTTCGGACATTGTTCCCATCTTACTTTCGGACATTCGTCACCACCCACATGGATATATTCCGATGGGAAGATTTCAATCAATTCTCCATATACATCCTCGAGGAATTTCAATACCTGATCATTTCCGGCACAAAGCACGTCTTCGGATACTCCCCACTGTCTCCATACTTCGTACGGACCACCGGTACAACCCAGCTCAGGATAAGCGGCAAGGGCAGCTTGCATATGTCCCGGAAGGTCTATTTCAGGAACAACGGTTATGTAACGTTCTGCAGCATATTCTACAATTTCTTTTGCCTGTTCCTGCGTATAGAATCCACCGTAAGGTTTACCGTCATACTCACCGGAGTTGCGTCCGATGACGGTTTCCGTTCTATTGGAACCGATTTCTGTCAGCTTCGGGTATTTCTTGATTTCCAGACGCCATCCTTGATCATCCGTGATATGCCAATGCAAACGGTTCATGTTGTGCAATGCCTGCATATCGATGTAAGTCTTTATTTCATCTACCGTGAAGAAATGACGGCTGGTATCGAAATGGGCGCCACGATAACCAAAACGGGGAGCGTCTTTGATTTCTACGGCCGGGAGGGCTATATTTGCTCCCACAGCAATAGGCAAAGATTTACGCAAAGACTGGATACCATAAAATACTCCGGCTTCCGTAGAACCGGTAATGGTTACTCCGTCACCGGCAACTTTCAATTGATAGGCTTCCGGATTCTCATTTTCTGTCCCCAAAGCCAGGATAATAGCATTTTTTCCTTCTGTTCCGGCTTCAATGGTAAAGTCTTTTCCCGTAGCCGTCTTCAGATAGTCGGCCAGGAATTTCGCATTGCGCTGCATCTTCTCGTTTCCTTCCGGATAGAGAATCTTTACTCCGCTTTTCAGGATAAAGGGGGCTCCCTGCTCTACAACGATTTCCTGCGGCAAGGGAATTACCTGATAATTAGCTTCTTGCTGAACTGACTGGCAAGAAGCAAAAAGCCCTGCCACCGCCAAGCATCCGGTTAATTTCAACAGTTGTTTCATAAATTAAAAAATTAAGTGTTAAGTTATTAATAAATTTATGGAGTCAAAGATATTATTTTTCTGCCATATTTCACATTTTCCATCATATTCCACGGATAATTTAACAAAATATATTAATCAGGTAAAACACAATAACCCAGCAAAAATAGCTTTCTTCATAATATAATTATCTTATTCTTTAATAATATCTGTAAGCTTCACTGCTTGAAATGTCATGTGCGCTACACTACTTTCGTATAAAATGCCTATAGTTTCTTTATCAATCATAGTCAGACAGCTATATCCCCATCCCGGATCTTCATCTAATAAGAGTTGATGTTCCGGCAGCCAAGTAATTCCTTTATCCAAACTTGCCTTTATTGTGATATGGTCCCGTCCTTTTACTGTATTCGGATTTGAAAATAGAAGGATGTCTTTGTTCAACACATTATCCAGTGCTTTGACATTCAGCAAGCTGGCCATACATACAGGCTCATTAAGTGCCTTACGTGAAGAAGCGTGTTCGGTCCAGCTCTTGCCCAAATCTTTTGTAATGGATACCGCCCGGCTACCTCCTCTGTTATCACGCATATTCAACATCAAAACTCCCGGTTCTATTTCTACAACTTGGGCTTCTGTGGTATTGGTACGGGCCATGTTATGCATCTTCCATGTCTTACCTTGATCCTTACTATACATAATTCCGGCATTAGGTATACGTGTCGAATCTATAAACTGGGTCGGAAAAACCAATGTGCCGTCACTCATCGTTATTCCCCGTCCCGGTCCTTGAAGTAGAAAGTACCAGGATGGATCTTTCACCTGCTCCGTTATATTGATTGGTTCCGACCACGTTTTACCATCGTCGGTACTTTTCACCATCATCAATTGCGCTGTATGATTCATATCCATTCCCGGATGTGAACTCCACCATGCACGCTGATTGCCCATACCATGCGTCCATGCAGCAACTATCCATACAGTATTTGTCTTTGTGTCTACCAGAATAGAAGGATCCCCTACCCCATTTTGGGCTTTTGGCAAACCACCATACTCACCAAATGAAAGAGGAAGACGCATTTTTTCCCATGTCTTTCCTCCATCTGTACTACGGCTCAACCCAACATCAACATATTCTTGCAAATCAATGCTACTATTATAACGAACGTCATATACTCCTAACAAAGTTCCTTTATTCGTAGTCACCAGTCCCGGAATACGGAAAGCTGCCGATCCGTCATCTCCTGCGTGACGTACGCCGATAGCCATTCGATGAGAGATATTTTTAGGAGAAAGATATTTACAGTTCAAATCTTTACCATCTACTTTTACCGCACATAGTTCAGAATTTATTCGGGTATATAAAGAAGTCCCTTTTTTCATCTGCAAGCTAATCCAAAAAAAATTTACGCCTGGAAATAATTTATAATTACTCTTAAGTACTACTTTATTGGAAGGTCTCACTACTTCCGCACATTTCACCGAATACGACGGATTGGCAGATAAGGTAGTTCCCGGATGAAAACTGGATATATATTCTACAGGAGCCATACGCTTTTTATCTCTATGCTGCAATGCTTCTGTGCCTCCATAATAGAGTTTTACTGACTGGATATCGTGCTGTGGCGTGCTTTTGCTGAAATCTAATACGACTTCATTCAGTAACTTACTTTCTTCAGCATCCAAACGAATATAAAACAAAACATTGTCTTGCCGTTCTATCAGAATGGGGATTTGTGTTTCACGGATAAATACTGTATCTGAAGCTCGGACAGTATCTGAGGCTTGAACACTAAAGAAAAATCCTAATAAAATAAGAAGGAGAAAATAATGATTTCTTTTCATAATGGGGGTATTAGTTAGTTTAACGCAGTAAAGATAGGATTTTTCTTATACAAATTAAGTATTTTCTTTAAAATACAATACGAGAGCCACAAACTTTCTCTCTATTACCAAGTTCTGGTAGGACTTGTTAATACATTGACCACCATTCTGGCTCTTGTC
>ERZ791744.730-NODE-730-length-28331-cov-13.846195_pt1 | contig 28331 bp, 13 predicted proteins | sample MGYA00510039_ERZ791744 | MGnify/ENA primary metagenome ERZ791744 (study PRJEB30046, sample SAMN00791969) | human gut metagenome | study: EMG produced TPA metagenomics assembly of the A metagenome-wide association study of gut microbiota in type 2... | reverse complement strand
ATAGACGGACTAACATAGCTGGAAGATGAATGTACACACAAATTTGGACTTGACTCATAAAAGTGGGATGATAATCCCACGATATGCGAATAGAGGGGCGGATTGTGAGAGTGCGTAGCACGGAACAATCCGTAGGCATCAAAGTCAGGGTCAAAAGGCCCCGGTCTTCGGCTGATACTTCATACTCGATACATTATATACGGTAATAAACGCCTTGGGGTCCAGTTCATTGATGAATTTCATTAATTTCTGGTACTCACTTTTGTCCACAATGGTGATGATCTCGTTGTGTTTTTCAAAATGATAGGCACCGATGGCTTCATAGATCGTGGCACCGCTGTGCAGATCTCTTGTAATAAACTGGCGCAGTTCTTCCTCTTTCTTCGTAATAATGCAGACACGCCGCTTGATATTATTGTCAAAAATAAAATGATCCAGAATGATTCCGTTGAAATAGGTACCCAGGATACTCAGCACCACCGTTTTCTTATCATATACCAGTGCTGCGGACAGTGCCACACACATACCGGAGAGAGACATAGCCTTACCCAATTCCATATGGAGATATTTATTCATGATCTTTGCTACAATATCCAGTCCGCCCGAAGACGCATTCCGGTTGAACAAAATGCTGAGCCCCACGCTGACCACCAGAATATAGCACAGTACATCCAGCTCCTGACTGTCTGTCAGGGAACCGAAATTCGGAAACAGAATCTCGAAAAGTCCCAAAAATACCGGCAGCATCACAGAGGTATACACCGTTTTGACTCCGAACTCTCTGCCACAGGTAACAAATCCGATCAGTAACAATACCACGTTCAGAATCATGGTAATGACAGACAACGGAAGCGGTATAAAGTTAGCCAATACGATTCCCAGACCGGAAATGCTGCTGACCGACGCATGACTCGGCACCAGGAAAAAGTAGACTGCTGCCGCGATGATGGCTACCGCCACAGTCAGGATCCCTGTCTCTTTCAGAATTCCTGCATAATTTATTTTTTTCTTCATGATAATATTTTCTCCAGCAATATATTTTAATTTGTTTCTATACCTTTCTCATCTTATCACACCTCATCTTTTTTGCAAATGAAAAGCATCACTTCCGCATATGCCCGAATGGCCTCTTCTGCATTACAGCTTAAAGTACTATTACAGCGGCTTCAAGTCCCTCTATTTTTCCATCAAAGGGTTTCTCTCTAAGTAAATCATATTTTTGTGCATACTCATGAAACACTCTTGCGCTGCTGCTGCAGTTGAAGATCAACGCAAGTGTCTCTTCGTCATTTTTTCTGGTCAGGACGATCGTCTCTTCCCCGTCCCTTGCAGCTATTTCCAACGGTTCACCCTCTACGATACATGCATGGTTTTTTCGCACCTTCAGCAGCTGCTTGTACCATTCAAACATATCTTTATCCTGGTATTCTTCATCCCAGTACATGCCACGTCTGCAATCCGGATCATTTGCTCCGGGCATCGCAAATTCATCTCCGTAATAAATCATAGGCATTCCCGGTAATAACAATTGAAAAGCTGCTGCCAAGTGCTGCTTTTTCTTATTATCATCACATAGATGTAGAAATCTTGCTGTATCATGGCTGTCGATCAGATTCCACATGAGAGGATAGCATTTTTTGTTTAAGCGCCCCTTCAAATATCCAAGATTCTGTATAAACTGGCTGACATTGATTTTTTCATCTGCAAGCAGATCTATGAGATTCAGGTAAAACGGATAATTCATGACCGTATCCCATTCATCTCCCTCAAGAAAATCTCCTGCATAATGCCAGATTTCCCCAATGATCAGCAGCTCCTTTTTTACTGCTTTAACAGCCTTTCTAAAACGCTTCCAGAAGAAATGACTGATTTCGTCACCTACATCCATTCTCCATCCATCAATATCGCATTCCTTAATCCAATAACATGCAACATCTGTAACGAATTTTTCAACCTCCGGATTTTTCAGATTTAACTTAGGCATTCCGCCATAATATCCAAAACATTTGAAGTTAGGAGCCTCTCCTTTTTCACCCTTCAGCGGAAATCTCTCGATAAAATACCAGTCCAGATATCTGGATTTTTCTTCTTTTTCCATGATATCCTTAAATGCAAAAAAATCCCTTCCTGTATGGTTGAATACCGCATCCATCACTACTTTCATTCCATACGCATGCGCTTTTTGCACCAGTTCCTTAAGATCCTCTGTCGTTCCGAAGGAAGGATCTATCTGATAATAATCAGTGGTATCATATTTATGGCTGGAATCCGATTTAAAAATAGGTGTTAAATACACAACATCTATTCCCAGCTTCTGAATATCATCCAAATGATCCATAATTCCTCTGAGATCACCATGCAGATTATCCTTAGATGTAATGGGTGCTTTATACCACAGTTCCTTGTCTATTGGCTGTGACGCTGCAAAGCGAGATGGAAAAATCTGGTACACGACCTTATTTGCTGCCCACTCCGGCACCTCAAACATTTCTTCCTCACGAAGGTTTTGCGGACAGTCGAACATTCTGTCCCTGTTTGTAATACATTCCCTGCTAAACTCATAGTTGCCGTAATATACCTTTTCTCCCTGCATATCCGTAAATTCAAAATAATAGCGGAGACATATCAAATGCATCTGAAGCTGTGCTTCATAATAGTCATGAAACTGTGATGTGGCAACCTTCTTCATCGGAATGGTCTTTCGCGTATCCTTCCATTCCAGTGGTATGTACTTATCCTCATAATGAAGCATGATCTCTTTTATATCATCTTTTTTTACCTGCACACGTATCACGAATAAATCCTTATCGATTGCATAGCAGAATCTTTTATCCATATCATGAAGAATTGCTGAATATTCCATAATTTTTTCCTTCCTTTAGACCGGCAGAATTGAACCGTTCAAGGCAACAGTCAATGCCACAAAGTATTACTGGATTGCTGATATAGCTCGAAAAAAGCGTTTTTTCCTTCTTGATTATAATTCCTTTTTATTATGCTGCACAAGTCACAAAACGATAAAAAGGTCTCCGTTTCTACTTGTTCCGTTTGGACAACGGAGCTGTAATAGATTTTTTCTTCTTCAACTGTAAAAGGTGGGCGCTTACGCTCCCACCTCCATACTTTTATTCAATTACTATGTCAGATACTTATTCCTCTGAACCACTCTTTTTCCTTACATAGAATATGGCTCCAATAACAATCAGCATAATACAGATACCTATAATAATGATTATCGTATTATTCCATGTATATTTTGAAGTGCTGTCATCTGTCTTAGACGCAGGAATGGTTTCATCAGCTTTGTTGTCTGCCTGACCGTTATCACTCATAATCTTGGTATCAACAACAATCGTGTAATCTGATGCATGGGTAAATACAAGTTCCACATTTCCATCCGGATCAATCTGTCCGGCACTGATAAATTCCAGTTCTCCGGTCTGTTCATTGTAGTAGAACAGGTTCGCATACAGTCCTGCATTCTTTGATTCCATGTTGACGGTCAGTGTGGCTGTAAATCCAAACTCTCCGTCATAAGCAAGCGTCAGGTTCAAGGAAGAACGTTCCCCGGTCACGTTGTTGATCACATCCACAGGAATGGATTTTCCTGCGTCGGCTCCGACAATCACATCAAAATCAATATCTCCGGCTGCATCGGTAATATCCTTTCCATAAATCTTCCAGGAAAAACCATTTCCCATATCCAGAACAAGTGTTGTATCTTTGCCCTTGATACTGTCAATTACATCTTTCGGTACTACCGTCGTTCCGTTCATGGCAACCGTTACTGTATCGCCTGCCTTAGCTTCTTCAAGCTGTGGCTTGATCACATCCCAGCCTTCCTTACCGCTGTCGTCCTTGATGTAAGGCTTAATTGAAGTACTATCGGGCTGTGGCTTCTGATTCTGATTATCATTGTCTGTGCCGGACTGCGGTTTCTGGTTTTGACTGCCATTTTCCTTGCTGCTGTCATCGGACTTGATCTTAGCGATAGGCTGTGTGTAACTGTGTCCGCATTTGGCGCAGGTGTAGGTCATGATGCCTTCCTCAGTTGTCGTTGCAGCCTTCGTCACTTTTGATACATAGCTGTGTCCTGTTGCCGGAATATTCTCTGTATAGCTGTCTCCACAGGAACAGGTATAAGTCCTTACCCCTGCCTCTGTACAGGTTGCTTCCTTCGTAATGATTCCCGTATAGTTATGAGTGTGCTGTTCCTCCGGCAACTTCGCAATGCTCTCTGTGTAGCTGCTGTTGCATCTGGTGCAGGTGTAGGTTCTGATGCCTTCCTCGGTTGTCGTTGGCTGCTTTGTCACGGTTGCTTTATAATCATGTCCCAATGCTGCCAGCTCTTCTCCGGTTCTCAGAAGTTTATCACAGTCCGTACAATAGGTATCTCCCGTGTATCCGGTCTGCGTGCAGGTTGCTTCCCTGCGGTTCTTCACAGTTGTATGCACATGATTATTGGCATCTACTTCACCAAAAGTTTCGCCACAAACACTGCACACAGCTTTAGATACACATGTAGCAGCCGTTCCGACCGTGTGCGGTTTTTTCTCGATTGTTGTACCGGTATCAAGCTTTTCACCACAATCCTTACAGTAGGTATCGCCTGTATAGCCTTCAACGCTACAGGTTGCATCTTTTTTGTTTATGATTTCTGTATTTTTGTGCTCACATTCTCTTCTTGTAATCGTAATGCTTACACTTTCTGTCTCATAATTTCCCTTGTCAGCTCCTATATAAACCGCAGTCGCCGTCACAGTCACACCATCTGCAAGCACCGTGTCCTTATCTGCCTCCTGCCAGCTCCATCCTTCCTGAAGTGTAATATTGCCAACCTTCTTTGTGCTGTGTGCCGGTGTCATTGCAGCTTCCGGCATGTTTGGAGCTTTCGCTGCCTTATTGACCGTAACTGTTATTGTTCTAGTTACTGTATTGTAGTTGTTTGTGTCATCAGGTGTAAATACTGCCTGATAGCCTTTGTTGTTTACAGTCGGAATGATGTTCGTTCCTGTAAAGCTCCATGTTCCGGCAAGTGAATTGCCATCTACCCCTGTCACACTTCCGCCTGTTATATCTGAACTGGTAAGCGCAGCATCCGGATTGTATCCACGCTCTGCAACGGTTGGTACTGTTACAACTATCGGTGTTGCCTTGGCTACTGTGATGGCTGTTGTTCCGGTAAGTTCCGCGTAATGCGTACTGTCTGCCGGCTTGAATACCCAGCCCGCCTGTGTGGTTCCGGCTGCCGGTATCTCGTCCGGATTGCTCCATGAAAGAATACCTTCTATCATATCATCTGTACCGGTTTCCACAAAAACGGTATTTCCAAGTGTCAGCTTTGAAACCTTTTCCCCATAAGTCAGCGCATTGCTTCCATCTACGGATACGGTGTTTCCACGCTTAATCTCTACCGTCTTCTTATCTGTAATATTAATTGTCAGCGTGTATTCAACATTCTCATAGTTCTCCATCGAAGCTGTTACCGTGATAATTGCTGTCTTTCCAACCTTGGACAAATCTGCCTGATTTACTTTATAGGTCAGATTTCCGGCTGTATCGACTGTTACTTCACTTAAAAGCTGCTCTGTATCTGTCTTTTCAGCCGTATATATTGTAGTTCCCCTATCCGTCGGGAGCTTTCCTGCAATATCCACACCGATTGTCTTACCGTCTGAACCGGAAGCATACGCATAGGTCTTATTTTCCGTGATGCCGGAAACGGTGAGGGGGCGTTTGGTAATATTTACCGTGGCGGAGCCGGAAGCATCCGCATAGCCGAACTGTGAGACCTTATAATATACGGTCTTTGCACCATTCGTGAAGTCGGTGTAGGTCAGGCTGTCCTGTGTGCAGCTATCTGCGCTTTCGCCGTATTTTACGATTGCGCCACTAGGCACGCCGGTGAGGGTGATCCCGTGCGGACTACCGTCATACACACCCTCATAAGCCGCAGCCGAAATGCCGCTGAAGCTCTTCGTCGTGAGTTTGACCTTGATCTGCGCCGTCACAGGCATGCCGGGCTGCTCCACCTCGTTAGCAATCGAAGTAAGATCTAATGTTCCGGTGAGCGTCTGCTCCTCCAGCGTATTCGGATTATAACCGCTCCATGTGACGGGGATCTTATCAAATGTTTTGCCGTCCTCCGTGGTGATCGTCACGGTTTCGGGTAGTCCCAGCTCTTCCAGCGCCGTTCCGTAGGGCTTGTCCGTAATGCCAGTCGGCGTAGTGCAGCTCTTTACCGTACGCTTGACAACCGTTACGGTGTAGTCCCGAGTCAGCTCCTTGTAGTTATTGGTATCTGTGGGGGTAAACACAACCGTGGTGGTCTTGTTACCTGTGCTGTCCCAAGATTTATCAGTACCTGCCTTGAAAGCGAAGGTGCCTTCGCCGCTGCCGCCGGTGAGGGTTGCTTCACTGTTGACATAAACCGATGCAGAAAGCGTCGGCCATTCGGTCACCACCGGATCGGCCTTCTGAATGGTATACTTCACGCTGGCGGTGGCAGCCTTATTGCCCTCGCCCACCGTGATGCTGGCGGTGTACTCGCCCGCGTCAGTGGGTGCGGAGGGCAGCGTCTTGCCATTCTGCGCGTATGCCACCGCGATTTTGTCGATAGCAACGCCCTTCCAGTCGCTGCTTGTCACCGTCGCCGCCTTCTGATTTCCGTTATAGGTCAGCGTATCCGCAGCGGGTGCGTTGATGGTCACGCTGCCGCCGTTTCCGTCGGTCAGATAGCAGCCCTCTGCCGTACACTTCGCGGTGATGGTCGCACCGCTGGCCGTGTACGTCCAGCTATGCTGATGCTGGGTCACGGTGAACGGCTCGCTGTAGCAATTGTAGCCGTTGCTGCACTGGACGAAAATGTGGTACTGATAGCTCTTGTCTACGGGCAGCCCGGTGATCGTGAGCGTCTTGCTCTGCTCGCCGGTATGCGTCGCAGTATTAACATTTCTGAATATCGTGGTCCAGTCATTGGTTGATTCGTTAAACAGCTCCCACCAGTAGTGGTAGGTGTCGCCCTCCGTTTCGGGCGCGATTACCGCAGTCAGCGTGATATTGCCGTCCGTCGCAAACGCCGAGTTTCCGGTGTAGTTCGTATCGCTATTCGGATAGATCTTTTCGACCGCGAAGGGCGCTTTTTCAACGGTGACATCTGACGAGATTGAATTGGCGTTGGGGAGCCATTGGTTATCCGTTGTTCTTTTGTAAGCGTACCCCTTCGCCAGCAGCGCGTAGGGCTTGACATAGCCGGTGTCGCTCGTGATCTCGCCGTAGCTGCCGCCGCTGAGGCTGGCGCTGCTGCCGTCGTCCTTTACAGCCACACGGCTGAAGGTGCCGTTGCTCAGCGAAAGCTTTCCGCCGTTCTGCGCCGTGACAATGCCGAGATTCGTATTCCCGTCGTTGACGGTCAATTCCGCGTCTTTGCCCTCCACCGTCACATTGAAGCCTCCGTTGCTGCCCGTGACCGTCAGAGAAATGCCCTTGGCGGTGAGGTTTGCTCTTGTGACACTTTTCCCGCCGGTCGCCAGCGTCACCGGCCCGTGGGTCAGCTCATAGGTGGTCGAATGCCCGTCGGCATAGCCATTCACATCCTGATACAGTGTGATGGTCTTTTCGCCGTCCGCCGCGTTCGCCGCCTCGATGGCAGTGGCAAAGGCCGCGTACCAGCTCGTCTTACCGCCGACGGTCAGCGACGCCGCCATCTGCTTGCCGCAGATGCTGCAAGTGCCCTTGCCGTCCGTGCCGCCGTTGTGCGTATGCGACACGACCTTGACATTTTCCAGCGTATTCACTCTATCATTGGTCACAGCCTGATTATCACTTGCTCCGTAATACGCCGCGCCCTCCGCCAGCAGGTCGGCGAGTTTGCGGTCGCCGTTGGTTTTGATCATCGTAAATGTGCCGCCGGAAAGCTTGACTTTGGTGGTGTAAAAATCCGCGAAGACAAACGTGCCGCCGGAGATCGTCCCCGTGACATTGTAGTCAAACTCAACGCCGCCATATATCTTTTCATTATTAAAGCTGCCGCCGCTGATGTTCGCGATGCTGCTGCCGTTGAATTTGACATTACCAGTGAAGGTACCGCCCTTGGCGTTCAGCGTGCCATTCACCGTGACGGTGGAGGTGAATGTGACGCCCTCCTTCACCGTCGCCGTGCCGTCGATGGTCGCACCTTTATAGCTGCCGCTGGCAAAAGTCACGTCCGCCCCCTCGGCGACCGTCACATTCTTGGCGGTGTGCGTTCCGCCCTCCAGCGTCAGCGTGCCGGTCAGCGGCATGGAGGTGCCGAAAGCATACATATCCCGCAGCAGGGTCAGCGTCGGCTCGGTGCAGCCCTCATTGCTCCAGCCGTTCAAGGTCTGGATGGCCTCTACATAGCCGTTTTCCAGCGCACTGTCTTCCGTGAAGTAGGCAGTCTTGGTCGTGCCGTCAGCGGCCTTGGCGGTGATCTTCGTATACAGGTCCTTGTGGCACACAGAGCACACAGGGTTGCTGTCATCGGCGCACTGATGGACGCACTCCGTGAACTGCACCTTGTACGCTGTATAGCCGGTCAGTTCGGAGATTTTCTCCGTCTTGGGAACGATGCTCCATGCATCGTCCTTTTCGCCGTACAGCTCGCACTTCGCGTAGTCGGTTCCCAGCAGGTCGTTAACGGTGAGGCTCTTGCTCTTCGTGTTGTCCGTGATCTTGCCGATGGTGCAGGCGTTTGTATTGCCCTTCCACAGCTTCAGGCCGTAGCCCGTACTTGTGGAGCCATGCGCAGCATTGCTTAAAACCAACTCGCCGATTTTGCCGCCAAAGCGCTCCAATGCGCCGCCGGCCTGCAGCTCCACGCGCGAAATCTCGCCGGTGTAGGAGTCGTCGACTGCAAGCGTTCCGTTGGAGTAAACGAGGAACTTGACCGTGAGCGGCTGCGTTCCGCTGTTCGTGCCGGAATTCATGACCGTCAGAGTCCCGGGATTGTTCCCGCCTCCGACACCAATGTAATAACGCTCGCTGCTGACAGTTTTGCCATTCAGATCCAGCGTTTTGGAGTCGGTAGCAGAGAAAATTCCTTTGAGCGTCACATCCCGCAGCAGCGTCACGGTGCTGTCTCCGACTGCATTAAACGCATCCTTCAGCGTCTTATAATAGGCGCTCTCGCCTATACGTGCATCGAACTGCGTATGGCACTTTTTGCAGGTGTAGCCGGTATCGTCCATCTCGTGCGTGCAGGGCACAAGATAGACCTTGCCGTCCTTGCCCAGACTGGTCTCGCTGTCGGCGGCGTCCGCCTTGAAGTTCTCGGCGCGGAGCGTCACGCCGCTTGCCGGTTCGGCGATGGCCCCAAGCTTTATGCCTTCACGCACGCCCACATGGATGACCGAATTCTCACTCAATTCGCCTGATACAAGAATGGGCAGCTTCCAAGCTTCATTGGCGTAATAACCGGCCTTCACCAAGCCGGAAACAGTGAGCTCAGGAGCTGAGTTTTCCTGTCCGCCGTAGTAAACGTCATATCGATTGTTGTCGGTAACGGTAGCATCGGTGAGGGTAATAGCGCCCTTTCCATAGATGCCGCCGCCCTCGAAGGTGCTGTTGTTTCCGGTGATCGTCACACCCTTGACGGTTACCCCTCTCTCCGAATAAATGCCGCCCCCGTGGCCATAACTTGTATTCCCCGTGGCGGACGCCTTGTTGTCGGTGATCGTGGCGTTGGAGATCGAAACATTGCCGGCGTTAAAGTGGATATAGATCCCGCCGCCGTTGCCGTTGGTGGCTGTGTTGCCGGTGATGGTGCCGCCGTCCATGGTGAAGCTGCACTTCTCACCCACATATACGCCGCCGCCACCGCCGTCGGATGCGCCTGCGGTGTTGTTGGAAATTGTGCCGCCGTGCATGGTGAAGCTCGGCGGGTCGATATGATACGTCGTGCCGACAAGGAACACACCGCCGCCGGCGCCGCTGTCTGTTCTATTACCGGTAATCGCTCCACCATACATGGTAAAGGACGAGCCGGTCTGATAGGAGCCGCCTTTTATACCGACCTGCAAGCCGCCGGTGATCGTGCCGCTGTACAGCTCAAATTTGCCGCCATTGACGGTCACTCCGCCTTGAATCTTGCCTGAATTATCGCTGCTGCAATCAGTCAGCGTCAGCGAAGCGCTGCTGCCGACCGTGATACTGCCGGAAATCGTCTGCCCGTTCAGGCAGAGGTTGACCTCGCCCATTGGCACAGTCCAGCTCCCCGACACGGACTGCGTCAGGTAGTAGTTACCAGCAGAAGTGGGCAGAGAATCCGTCGCTGTCCATGCTATGCTATCAGAGTCATGTTCATGGCCATTGACCGCCGCAGTACCGCCGCAGACGCAGTGGGTATGAACACCGGACTGTGCGTCTGTCAGCGGCGCGGTCTGGCTGTTGAACCAGCCAAGTAGCGCCTCGAAGTCTGCGCCGGTGATCTGCGCCTGCTGCTCTGCGTTCAGCGCTTCATAAGCATCATACGCCGCCTGAATGTCGTCATAAGCTGCGTCCAGCTCGTCGGCGGTCATGCCGTCCAACTCACTCACGATGGGCAGCGCATCGATCATCGTCTGCACAGCGGATACCGCCGCGTCCGCATTGTTCCCGGCGTTTTCATCCTCGCCGCTCTCGGGCGCATCTGCTTTACTGTCCTCAGCGCCACCGGCGTCAGGGGTACCGGTATTTTGCGGGTCACCCGCTGAACCGTTCTCTTCCTCATTCGTTCCAGCCTGCTCGGATACGGCGGGTGCGCCGCCCGCCAGTGTGTCCCCCGCCGCTCGCACAGGTGCGGGCAGGAGCGTCAGACACAGTACCAGCGTCATGAGCATACTCAATACTCGTTTTTTCATAAGATTCTCCTTTAGGATATATGTATAAGTTTATATTCAGCCCGTTCAAGCACAGGCACAGCTTTTATAGATCATCCGGAATGAGCCGCAGCTTTTTCGCGGCGGTCTTGGCTTCCGCCCGGCGCTTCACGTCCAGCTTGTCGAGGATGTGGCTGACATGGGTCTTCACCGTTGGCAGCTTCACATCCATGATCTGCGCAATCTCGGCGTTGGACTTGTCCGCACAGAGCAGATGGAGAATTTGCAGTTCTGTGGGCGTCAGCTCCTCGCCGGGAGCAAGGCTGGGTTCGAGGAAATGCGTGTAGAACGCCGCCTGCGTCCGCACCGCTGCCATCAGCCGCTTGCGCCATGCTTTGTCGCCGTCCCAGTCCAGCGCTTCCAGCAGCGGCAGCACCGCCGTGCCGTATACGCTGATGGTGCGGATGAATCGGTACTCCGCCGCCGCGTCCAGCGCCGCCGTCAATCGCTCGCGCCACCGCTCATCCTTCTTGCGGCGCAGGGCGATGGCAGTCAGGACATTCAGGTGAATGCCGTCGATGATGCGGGCGCAGTTTTGAATGTACGGCTCCATGGGTGAGAGCGTCAGCAAAGCGGCGTCCGGGCGGTTCTGCATAATTTCCACCATTGCCTGCGTGCGATACTGGTAGCGCCGCATGACGTTCAGGTGCGTGGGTTCGCAAGGGGCTTTTTCCCGATACCATGCGTCCGCCGCATCAAGGTCGCCGATGTGCATGTCAATACGGCAAAGCATGGCGTCCATATTGGGCAGAAAGCGAGTCAAACCGCGCTCGACAAAGCATTCACGGAGTACCATGATAATGCGCCGCGCGTCGGTGGGCTGCCCGTTTGCCAGCTGGCTGCGGGCCAGCAATCCGCTGACGGCGAACTCCATGTCCGACGTGCCGTGGTTGCGGATCTCGTTCATCTGTGGGAGAAGGGACAGCATCCGCCCTGTGACGTCCTCGCCCTTTTCAAACTTGCTCTCGGCAATGGCGCAGTCGGCAAGACACACACTGTCCCGCCCCAGTACTGCCTCCACGGGGAGACGGAGGGTCTTGTAGAGCAGGTCGTCCTTTTTGCTCCATTCGGAAAAGTCCTTGCCGCCGTTCATGATGCTCGGCAGCGCGCTCGTGACGGAAAAGGACGGCAGCGCCACCTCTTTGTTCGTCAGCAGCCGGAACACGGCGGGGATGGTTTCCGTCAGACCCTTCACGCCCCGCTGGGGCAGGGAGATGTCCAGCCATGCAAGGCGGCCGCGCGCCTGCTTTCCGGCGGCGTCCTGCCTGCCGCAGTGTTCGACAAACTTTTGCAGTTCGCCATACCAGCGCTCCGAGCCTTCGTAATCCATGACCAGCGCGCAGAGCATACTCATGCCCTGCATCAGCGAGGGGGAGGCGAGAATTTCCGTCTCCGGCAGGCTGCGGTAGTATTTTTCCATCTCGGCATAGTGACCCATGCCGGGGTGGAGTTCTGCATTACGCACCAGCAGCTCAGAAACCTTGGAATGGTCACCGCCGCTGGTGTAGCATTCCAGGGCGTGGGCGTAGTCCTCCTTCAGCTCATAGTACAGCCCGCCCCGGCTGAAGAGCGCTTTGCGCTTTTCCTCGGTATACTCCCGTTCCATCTCCCAGAGGAGAAAAGCCCGGAAACCCGACCAGAAGTGGAAGCGCTGGCAGTCGTCGTAACGCAGCATAGTAGTGTATCGAAAAATCCAGTCCAGCCGTTCGCCGGCACGGGGATCACCGCTGACCATCCGCGCCATTTCCAGGTCAAAACTTTCAAAGGGGGCCAGCTCCAACAAAAAGCGCCGCACCGGCAGATCAAAGCGCCGGTAGATGGCGGTCTCAAAGTAGAGGAACACCTCGTGGAACACCCGCGCCACCAGCTCCGGCGTCCACGGCTTGTCCGGGGACATGCACCGCGCCGTGATGGCCACACCCAGCGGATAGCCCACGGATTCTTTCAAAATTCCATTAATCTCGCTATCTGTTACGTTTACTCCCGAAAGCTGAAACAGCCGCCGCACATCGCCCTCATCAAAAAGCAGGTCGTCGGCCTCCAGCACCGTCATCAGCCCCGTGTACTGAAACGCCGTCAGGCAGCCGGGCGGCACACCGCGCGAGAGCAGCACAAAACGGTGCTCCGGACTTGAGCGAATCAGTTCGCAGAGAGCCTGCTGCCCGGCTTCCTCCTGCATGAGCTGAAGATCGTCAATCAGCAGAATGTCCCAATCCTGCTCTGACGGTGGAATCGCACAGTCTGGGTCTGCCGCACTTTGCCGCAGCACGTTCCGACCGCGCAGCAGTGCGTCCGCCAGTACGGTCTTCCCAAAGCCGCAGGGCGCACTGAAAAAAAGGACTCTACCATGCATCATGAAGCTGTCAAACCGTTTCTGAACGGAGGTCTTTATGATAATATTTTTGGTCATTTCTTCCCTCCTTTTGATACAGAGCGAGATTGCCATAAGTCTTTCGTAACCTGTCTCGAATTATATTATACGAGTCTGTTTCGAAATGTAAATCATCCCAAAGGATGAGACACTCTGCATATCAAACTGCTATGCAGATCATTTTTGTTTGATTTTGATAGCATAGATGCAAATAAGCAGCCACACACCGAAGTGCGTGACTGCTATGTAAAAAGTTCGGAAAGGATTTTTGCAATCTGACACAGTTTCCTGGCCCTGAATCTCCATCAACATAAAAATATCTCCATCATTTCAAAAGAGAATGACGGAGATATTTCGCCTTGTTTATTCTTGTAGCAACCAATCGGCTATATCATGAATTTCGATTCCTTCATAGCTATATTTGGGATGCTTGGTTCTGGCAATAATCATTTTCGGATAAGCATCTCGGATCTGAAGCAGAGGAGAGCATTCTCTCTCAAATGTTTCCTGCCCGGAAATGTTGTCGCTGACCTGAATATAAATCTTTTCGCTACCTCTCTGAGCAACAAAGTCGATTTCCTTTTGATAGAGCTTGCCGACATAGACATCATATCCACGGCGAAGAAGCTCGATACAAACAACGTTTTCATATACTCTGCCATAGTCTATATTTCTGCTTCCCAGTATTGCATATCGAATACCGCTGTCACACAAATAGAACTTTTCAGAGCTTTCAAGGTATTTCTTACCTCGGATGTCGTATCTCTTAATATCATAAAATACAAAAGCATTGCACAAATACTTAATGTACTTGCCGACGGTTACATGATTGGTTGGAGTCTCATTTGCTGTCAGTAGCTGACTGACCTTATTCGGAGAAGTCAGGTTGCTGATATTATCCATAAGGAACTCGCTCAGACGTTGTAAAACCAAAGTGTCCGGGAGAGTATATTTCTGTACCAAATCCCTTGTAACAATCGTTTCGTAGACCTCTTTGATATAGTTTGTTCTGTCTTTTTCGGTTCTATAAGCATAGGAACCTGCTAAACCGCCCTTGATAGCGTACTCATCAAAGAGCTTATCTTTGTCACTAATATCATCATAATACTGGCAATATTCCTGGAAGCTGAAAGGAAACACATGAATTTCAATATAGCGTCCGGTAAACAGAGTTGCCAGATCTGCACTCAACAGGAAAGCATTAGAGCCTGTTACATAGATGTCGTATTTTCCCTTAGAGTACAGGCTATTGATTGCCAACTCAAACTTGGGACACATCTGAACCTCGTCTACAAACAGGTAGTTCGTTTTACCTTCCTGATAATGTTCTTCCACATAGGCGTGTAAGGCATGGTATTCCTTGATTTCTTCATACGCCAAATCCATGAAGTCAATGAAGATAATATTGATATTTTCAAAATGGCTTTTCAGATACTCAATATACGCCTGCATCAGCTTGGACTTACCGGATCGACGAATGCCCGTGATAATCTTGATGTCAGGAGTACCATTCAGTTCAATGATTCTGTCGAGATACTTTGCTCTTGTAATTGTTTTCATATCGTCACCCGCTTTCAAAAGTCGAATATTTTTCATTTTTTGAAACTGCTTCGATGTATTTATTATACTGTCTGCTAATAGTATGTGCAAGACGTCGCTTTCAAAAACTCAATCAGAGTACTCAGACATTCTTTGCCATTGTTTTCTCCTTCTCTGTTCTGAATTGCCATGTGTATCATCCTCTCAAATGACTCGCTGAAATGTTCATCATCTTCTGGCGTCCGTTTCTTTGGCCCTTTTATATGATTTTTTCCAGAAGCCACAATTTTAAATTTTTTCTTAATTTGTGGCGTTATGATAAATTAATATCCTTCTTACCCAAAAGAAAATCAACAATATTGATATGTGCAATTCCATTTCTTGAATAATCAAATCTATCTAATGAAAACACATATTTCGGTGATGCATCACTAATTGGCTTAAAAGCACCAAACTCTCTTTCAATCGTTTCCTTGCCAGCCAAATAATATGCCACCTGAATAAAACATTTCTTTCTTCCATTTATTGCAACAAAATCAATTTCACCCTTATATGTTTTTCCTGTAAAGACTTCATAATCTCTTGCTTTTAGCTCGTTATAAATTATATTTTCAAGAAAAAAGGTATCCTCAAAATTTATTAAGTTTGTATTTATCATGCGAAAACCAGTATCTATCGCATATTGCTTCTCTATATACGACATTGCCTGTTTTCCTACAATATTAAATCTTTTTACACGATCAATCAGACAAGCCTTTTCCATTTTATCAAGATATCTGTATATCGTCTTTTTATCCAAAGTATCTGCATTTTGATGTATAAAATAGTTCTCTATGTTTTTACTGGAAAAATCCTTTCCTGCATTTGCCATAATATATGTTGCTACTCTTTCAAAGTTTTGTCTATTAACCTTTGATCTGTCAGTAATAATATCCTTATCTAAGATACCTTCATATGTCTGCTCCAAATATCTCTTAATATCACTTTCTTTTGTAAACGAAAAACGCAAAGGGAAGCCACCCCAATTGATATAATCAATCATAAACTCATCCGGAGACATATTTCTTCCTATAGCTGTAGCATATTCGTAGCTTTCGGCAAAGGAAAATGGCATTATTCTAAATTCAACACATCTTCCAACCAACAATGTTGCCATCTTGCCGGATAGCAATTTCGAATTACTTCCAGTAATAAAAATTGAGCAATTTAATGTTGCCCGAAAGGAAGCTAAAACCTTTTCAAAGCTCCTGACATGCTGAATCTCATCTAAAAAAATCAAGTATTTGTCATGATCCTTGATTTGCTCATTCACATAGGAATTAAGTTTTTCTGCAGTTCTTATTTTTTCAAATTGCAAATCTTCAAAATTAATGGTAATAATATGCGCTCTATCAAACCCATTTTCAATAAATTCTTCTTTAATCTGCTCTAACAATATAGATTTTCCACATCTTCTAACACCTGTCAGAACCTTAATTAAATCCACATCATAAAATGGTCTTATTTTGCTTAGATATCTTTCACGCTTTATATACATAACATCATCTCCAAATCAAAATATATATTTATTATGCCACAAATCAAGATTTTTTCAAGATTTGTGGCACATATTTAGAAAATTTCCATTTCAATTTCTACCACTTTTTCATCCGTAACTCGTTCGTCTGTTTTTTTTGCCATAGGCATTCTCTCCTTTTCCCTGAACTCACTCGCGTTACACGCTCGTTGTCGCGGCATTCGGTGCTCGTAAGCACCTATAAATAAAAAAAAGCAACAATGAATTGTGGTCATCATTGTTGCAAAATTTGACTGTTCCCAGGGGGAATCGAACCCTCAACTAGTGCTTAGGAGCTCGAGTCCACACTGGGAACAGCGATTATTTTAAGTAAATATGAGTCAAGGAAAGCCTTGATTTTCCTGACTATTTTGTAAATCTCTGTCAAAATAAGAAAACGGAAAATCACCTGAGGAAAATGGTTTTCGCTGTCAAATCGCTGACATTGTCACCCTGAGGGTTCAGCCATTCCGTTCCAATGATTTTTTCATAAATATGGCTACCATTCCATCTGTAGCAGTAATGATAACACTGTTTTCTTATTAGATTATCTATATTATAGCGTGTAGAGCAAGGGATGTCGATGTTTTTTGACCAAATTATTTTGGCAACCTATTAAATGTAGGGACAGCAAAAACCACGGCTGCTCTGTACGGGGCGGCCGCCGTTTTCCCTATATCATACGCTGCTTTTCAGTACCGCAAGGATGGGTGTCCTGTTATCGTCGTATTCTGATTTCTTTTAGGGCATTTCAGGACTATCCACAAGGGATACGCTGAACTCCTGTGCGGTTGCGCCCTCCGGCAGCAGCTTTGCCATGACCACCAGCCGCTGATTACCGCTGTTGGCCTTGTCATACTTCCGGCAGCAGGTGGAGAGGGTCAGAACAGTATCTTCCTCGGAGAAAGTCACGCCATCAAAGTCAAGCCAGTTTTTCCGCGCAATCGTCTCAAAGAAGCTGGTCAGATCATCTCCCGTGGGATCAGGCGCAATATAGTCAAAGCCAATATCCGTGACGAACAGCGCGGTGATCTGGAAAATCATGTCCTCACCATCCACAGAGAGATAGATATACGGATGCTCCTTTACAAAGTCTACGTCCATATAACGGTAGAGCTTGGTGAACCGCACACCGTCCGGGTCGCAGTTGCTGGCGGAGTGGCCGAAAATGGTGGTGTTTTTGTCCAGCTTATCCCTGCCGCCGATTTTGTTTTCACAATGGGCATAATAGCAGCCCCACATGGCGTACTTACCGTTTTCATCCAGCTTTAGGTAATAGCCGTTGTCCTCCGCCTGCATCACAGGGTCGTCCACCTCCGCACCGGGGATATACAGCCATGCCACGGTGTCGGGATTCTTCGCTCTGGCTTCCGCCAGCTCTGTCTGCCTGTCCACCGAGGGGATAACTTCGCCCGCGAGAGGCGCTGATGGCTGAGGCGCAGATGTGCCGGGAATGTCGATAGGCTCTGTCTCTCTCTGATAGCAGCCCCTGACTGCCGTGGTCATAGCAACGAGAAGGACAACTATGCAGATGATCGGACGAATGATTCTTGTGATTCTTTTCATAATGCTATCTCCTTGCCGCGCTTGGATAGCGGCGCAGCTCAAAATGTCATTGATTTGTTTCTTGTAGCGAAAAGAGAACAGCCCAATCCACAGCGTCCTCATAATAGCTGCCGGTGGCTACATCCACAAACACGCCGGTCTGAGGGTTGCCGTTGGCTTTCATAAAGATAACCTCGATGGTATGGGTTCTGCTGACATTCTCAAAGGTGTAGGACTTCGCCGCGCCAATGCTCTTGCCGTCAATCTTGACGTTGGCGACAGCATAGCCCTTATCCGGAGTGATGGTGAAGGTCTGATCTCTGCCCTCACGGACGCTAACATTGCCGGAGGGAGAAATGGAGCCGCCAGCCCCGGCAGTTGCCTTGATGGTGTAGTAGCTGTAGCCGCTTCCGCCGTTGCCGCCGGTGCCGCCGCTTCCGCCGTTGCTGCCGCTTCCGCCACCGCCTTCATTGCCGCCTGTGCCGCTATTGCGCAGAATCGTCAGCGTGTAGGTTTTAGCACCGATTCTCACGACAATGTCGGTTGTGCCGCTGTTGGGGATGGCAACGGTTGCGCTGCCGCCGGTGGACAGAGCCTGTCCGTTGATGCTCACGGGCTCGCCGTTTCCAGACACCGCTGTGACTAGCGTAGATGTTGCTCCGCTATCATTTTGCAGCGTATAGGTATAGTTCGTTCCGTTGGCGGTAAAATCGCCGAGCCCCACTGCCAGACCTTCAAAGGTCAGAAGGTCTTTACCGGGCACTGCGGCTCGCACCACTACGCGGGTGCCAAGCCGGGAGAAGGTGACGGTTTCTGTCTGGAAGGTTTCCCCGGAGATGGCACCGCCAATACTGGTCTTTTTCGTTTCCAGAACGGTTCCGGCAGCATCCAGCAGCGTGGCCACCAGCTCTGCGCCAGTCTGAGACTGCAGGCAGTTGTTGCGCAGGGTAATGGCGGCGGTGCTGTGACCGTTGCCGTCGTTCCCCTGTGTCACATCCATCGTCAGCTGCTCTCCGGTGCGGGCCAGTGCGCCGGTCATATGGACGCTGGCCTCGCTGTCACTGCCGTCATACTCCGGGAGGCGCTGATTGCCTCCCGTTCCACCGATCTGGCCTTCCGCCCACGCCTCGGCGTACAGATAGGTACCCACATTGGGGATCTCGGTTTTGCCAATGGATGTCATATACCTGCCCAGATCATAAGTCAGGTCCAGTGTAAAGGTTCCCTGATCGATGCGGGCGAGGGCGCTGTCTCCGGAAACGGTGATTTCATTACCGCTAACCGATACGCCGTTTGTGGTGCAGGCGACCTCTGCAGGCTTGGTATGCAGATCATCCGCATAGAACGCAAGCTTCACCTCGCGGTTCTTTTCGCCGGCCAGCGTGGCGGCAGAGGAATTATAGAGGGTCATGCGCACCGTGCGCTTGCCGGCGCTCTCCGCAATCACTTCCATTTGCGAGATTCCAATGTCGGGATAATCCAGATACACTGTGCCGTTTTCGTGGATGCCGCCGGCGGCGGTGATGGTATAGCCCGGGTCGGTCACGCGGTCCTTCACATGGTGCCAGACGGTAAGGGTGGTGCTTTCATTGGGCAGCAGTTTTTCCGTAAGGGTAGCGGTTTCCCCGCTGCCAAGGCTGACCGTTAGGTTTGTCACATCGTTCAGCCCGGTGTTGCGGATGGTAAAGTGAATGGGTGTCAGGCTGTTCAACGCCAGCGTTGCATAATCCACACCGATCTGTTCCACTGCCACCGCATCGGTGACAAAATCAGAGGTAGCGGTATAGAGGATCGTTTCCTCACCCGGAACGGTCACGCCGCCGATTACCTGCGGGTTTTCATCGTCATACCGGGTGGCCTGAATGGCGGCCTGCACCTGATTGGTGCCGCTGACATAGGCATCAAAGTGGTCAGCCAGCGTGCGATCCGGCAGCTCTGCCAGTTCCAATGGTGCGGACAGAGTGTAGGTATTTGTGGCATAGCGCAGCTTGGCCGCCTTCAAAATGCCGTGATCTACCGCGCCGTTGGCGTTATTGACAGTCTCATTCCAGACGATGGTAAGATCATTGCGGCTGCGATGATCCCCGCTGAGGGAAGCGAAGCGGAAGTCTCCGCCCACGACGGCGTTGCCGCTGCTGGTCAGGGTCGACAGAGAGCCGGGGAAACTGTTGGACATGGTGCCGCTGCCGTCCACAGCCAACAGCTGAATATCGCTGCTGCCGTCTCGGACACTGTGCCAACCGATGACAAATCGGTCATCCCCGCTGCCGAAGTTGGCTGCAACGACCTGGGGGTTTTCGTCAAGATTGCTGTCACAGGTCGCCAGCATGGCTGTACCGGGAGTTCCATCAGCAGCCACGGTACAATAGGCGATCTCGTAGGCGGAGGTATCTCCGGTTCCGCTGCGGTCCAGCGAGTAAACCGCCATAGCGGTTCCGTCGGGCAGCATGGCCGCCTGCAACGCCTTCACGCTGCCAGTAGCACCGTTATAAAGCATTTTTGCCTTGCTCCAGGTGCCGTTAGTGCTGTCATAGCAGCTGTACATGATACAATCTCTGGTCGTAAAATTCAGCAGGTTGTTGCTGCCCTGCGTACCGGGATCAGGGGTGTAGACGCTGCGCCAGAACACGATGGCATTGCCGTCGCCGCCCACTGCCGTGGCTGGGGCCAGATCCGGCGTGCCGTCGTTGGTTAGGCGGGTGGAGGTCCAGGCTGTGCCGTTATAGACGGACGCTACGATCTCCGTGCTGTTCATCAGCAGGTTTTGCTCTTCCAATGTCACGGGATCACCGGCATTTTTACCCGGCAGGTCGGTGCCCATGCGAACCCAAGCCGCCGCCGCGAAGCTGCCAGTGCCGGACAAAGAAACGCTCGTGTCGCCGTAGCCGAGGAACCCTGTAGGATCGTCAATTTTGCTGGAGGTAGAATAGACGCTGCCATTGAGGGTGGAGAAATGTGCCCGGCTGTCGTAAATACTGCTGCTGTTGCCGTCGTTGATGTAGACCAATACCTTCCCGTCATCGCTGAGCTGTGGATAGGATGTGGGGTTGGCATTGGTCTGGATGTTTTCCAGCCCACTGGTGGAGTTCAGAGAGAACAGCATCATCCGCTGCTGGGGCTGGCCCCAGGTACGGGCATATTGCTCCAGATAGTCCCGGCTTTGGAGCGTTGCACTGCCAGAAGCCACCTGCATTCCGCTCTGGGCCGCCGCCATCCGCAGCGAAGCAAGGCTCAGCCCACTGGTGGCGCTATTCCAGTAGTCGTCGATTGTGTTCCAGTCATTAAAAGTCCTGGTGGCTCCAAGGGTTCCGGAGGCGATCACCGCCTCGTAGGAGATAAACAGGAAGGTTGCCACAAATTTGATTCCCACTTCGCTTTGGATTCCCAGGGCCTGACCGTTGATCTGGCGCTTTGTCTCGTCGGCAAGATAGGTGCGGGAAAGGAACTTATTCTGACTGTCCACATCCAAATTGCCGAATAGGCCGATCTTCAGCGCCACGACCGAATAGTCAAAGCCAATACCGCCAAACGCGTGGACATAGGCGTTGATACGCAGCGTGGTCAAAAAGTCATTCACTGCCGTGGCCGTGGGATCGCTCCAGGCAAGCTCTGTACCCTCGCCCTGCCGGCCGTAGCGCACTGCGGTACGGAAATCCAGCTGAATGGCACCACCCAGCTCAAAGGTTGCTGTCAACGGCACAGGACCAGCCATGGCGTTCACGCTGAAGGAGAAGCCCACACCAACACCGGTGGTAAATCCGCCGCCTACGGTGAAAACCTCCCACTCCTTCTTTTCGGTGTTATAGCGGATTTCCGCTTCGTAAAAGCCCTCCAACTGCAAGTTGAGATCCGTGCTGGTGACATTGTCGGCTATGGAGTTGGTTTTGTAGTCCCCCTTGGGATCATAGGTGCCCTGGGCCATCTGGCTCAGGTCCCCGGTCCCGGGCATACCCACTTCCAGGTCCTGCGTCAGCACATTCGCACCCAACGCCACGCCGTCCTCGGAATAGTCCATGTCCTCCATCTCCAGCGTATTGTACCCGGCCCAAATCATGGCACGGAACACGGAGGGATCTTCGCTGGGGGTGATAATCATTTTGAACACGGAAGTGTCCACCGGACCGCTCAGATCATCCAGCCGTCCGGTCAGCACCTTGAGAATGTTACTATCGCCCACTCCGCCAAAGTCGACTTGATTCACTCCACTGGAGGATTCCATCGTCGCCAGAATACCGGTGACGCGGTCATCCTCTGTCACCTTGGGCACTCGGGTCAGATCAACGACCCGGAAGGGCATTATTTTCTCTTGCAGCAGGCTGCCGTTCAGGCTCAGCTGCGTTTTCATACCCACATCCTTGCCGTCAGCGATCCATCCAGAGGTAGTCATGGTGGTCTCGGTGAGAGTCAGATCGTTTTCCGCTACGGGGATGGATGAGAAGGGATACTGCTTGGTACTGCTGCTCTGGGCGGCAGGAATAACGCCGTATTCGTCCGCCAGCTTGAGACTGTAATTCCGCGCGTTGGCAATCTTCTCGCCCCAGAGGAACATGGTGGTGTGCAGGCTTGCTGTTTTAAAGCTGCTGTTAGGTCCAATCTTCCCAGTCGAGCTGCGGACATCCACCTTCTGACCGTTGGCAAGACCGTAATCAACGCTTTGCGCCACAATGAAGGGTTTGTTTTCCTCCCCCGCCGGCACACGCTCCAGAGAGACAACGCCCTCTGCGGTGCGCATTACATCGTCCACGCCCAGCTTGCCGTTGACGGTCAGCAGCAGCGGATAGTACTTGTCGCCGTCAATTGCGCTGATCTCCAGAATGTACTCCAGCTGATCCATAGCGGAAAGCGCCGTGGTGTTGCTCTCGCCCTTTTCGGCCGACCAGAACTGGGTGGAATCCAGATAGACGGTTATATTTCCCGCCGCATCCGTGGTATAGGTGTCGCCGGTGATGCCGCTGACAAGTGCTCCTGCCCTGGAGCCCAGCAGAGCTGTCTGGCAGTAGCCTCCGTTTTTATAAACGCCGCCACGAACGGTCACCGTCTTGTTCGCCAGCGGATCGCCGCCCGGCGTGATGAGCGTCACAGATGCCCGGGCGACTCGCCGAAGGCTGAAGGTATTCAAGGGATAAAGCTGCAGTTTTGTGGCATCCCGCTCGCCGGAACGCAAATTTTCTTTATAGATGGTGCCCAGATAAATATCCGCGCCGGAGCCGGACCGCAGAGACACCTCACTGGCGATTCCGTTGGGTTCGTAAAGCGCCAGCACGCCTTCACTGTTGGTCGTGACCGTTTTGGGCACACCTTTGCCGTCGGTGTATTGCAGCGTAGTTTCCGCTGCAGGCGTCAGCTGGAAGAGATAGAACTTATTTTGCAGCGTTTTCGCTGTCACCTGTACGGCGGCATTCATGCCCGTGGCGGCATGGGTAGCCGTGACGGTTGCGGTGCTGTTGGCCAAGCCGGACAGCGCCATTTTGGTTTCGGGAAGGTAGGAATCAAAGGAGAAGTTTCTGATGTCCTCATACAGTCCGCCCTGCTTGTAGTTGACGGAAATGGCATTGTTGTTGCTGGAGAGCCACTTGATGCCGTCTTTAAAGGAGTTCCACCCGTACTCGTCATAGTTGATGCCTATGTACTCGATCAGCCCCAACTCCTGGCGCAGCTGCATAATTTCAGCTGTAACGGTGGGCAGGCTGCCGCTGACCTTGGAGGTATTGTCCATGGTCAGCTTAGAAATCGTTTCTCCTTTGTCGTTCTGCACCTTCAGTGCGTCGGCATCGTAGACATACAGGGGGAAGGAGTCGGTGCTGGGAGATTCCTCACCAGGATTCTCCACGCTCAAAACCACTTGATAGGTGTCCTTCAGATTGCCGGCTTTCACACTCTGTAATGACAGGGGGAAGCTCCCGGAGGTGCCGGATAGGCGCTCACTGTCCACCACTTTGGTGGTGTTGTCCTCTGTGACCCGGGTGATGGTCAGCGTGGGCTGCAAAGGGGCGCCCTCAGTGGTGTTTTCCACCGACCAGTCGATATTGACGGCACCGTCGGTATCCTTGAGGTAAATGCTCTGGGGCGGTGTCAGCTTGGCTGTGGCAGGCGGTGCCTGCACGATGATCCAGGCAAGTGCCGACAGGCGGACGTCCTCACCGCCGGCGTTGGGGTGCGGCATGGAGACCAATACCGTGTAGGCAGGGGTATTGCCGTTGGAGAGCTTGGAGAGCACATTCTCCCCGATCCGCACGCTGTTTTTATCCTTGCCGACGGTATAAGTCGCAACGGGCTTGCGGCCGCTCAGCGCCGCCTCATTCGCGTAGTTGCCCTCATACAGGTCGATCCTGTAATTGAACTCTTTGTTCGGCGCCATCAGTGCGGCGTTGGAGCTCCACAGCACGGTGGCGGGCTGATTTACCCGCGTCACGATGGACGCGCCGCCGGGAATCACCAGTGCCAGGGAATCGCCTGCCGTCACGGTATAGGACTTTGACTTGCCCGTCACATCATCGGCAGTGTCCTCAGTCCCGTTGTCCGCCGTAAAGGTAAAGGTGACGGTTCCCACCTTGGTTCCTGTGGTGGCAACAACGCCGGTATCCTCGTTGATGGTGGCAATGAGCGTGTCACTGCTGCTCCATTTGCCGGTGGTGTAGCTGGCCGTCTCACCGCCTGCCCCCAAAACCTCTGCCTTAAGCGTGGGGCGGGTGGTTTTGCCGAGGGAAATCGTATAGTCGGCGTCATTCGCTTCCGGGACGACCTTCACCGTGTGCGCGGAAACTTTCTTTGCCACCGTAAACTGCCGGGTCAGGGGAAGAACATTCACCCAGTCAGGAGCGTCTTTCGTGCCCTCGTTGGCCTGCAGCGTCACCGTATAGGTGCGGTCGAAAGCAGAGGGTGCGATTGCATAGTCGCTAATGGTGAAGGCTTCCTTCTCTGTGTCCAGATAGACCTGCAGATAGATTGGTTCAACCGCGGAGTCGTACCTCAGCTCGAGGCGGAACGGGGCTTCCCTCGGCTCTGTGCCTGCCGGGGTGTGATAATTGCTGTATACGGTCTTGTAGGCCTGCTCCATGTTGGCGTTCATCGTGAACGATGCCTTGCCGCTGGCGTAGGTGGCCGTCAGCTCGGTGGGAGCGTTGCGCATCAAGACGCTCTTCAGCGTAACGTCGCTGATCGAGTCGCTTGGATAGAGTGTGGTATCCAGCGTATGGCCGAAAACATCTTCCACACCGGTCATATCATTGACGGTGACCGTGGTGGCATCCGTATCCTGCACCGGATACCAGAGCATTGCCGTGACACCGTAGTTGTTCATGGAAAGCTCAGCGGCGGTATACACTTTGCCATTGATGGTCACGCTGGCGTTTCTAAGATCCACGAACTCGTTAAAGGTAACTGTGATGGGCACGTGCTGTCCGCCGGTATAGGTTCCCGCCGGGGCCGTGACGCTTTGAATGGTGGGGGCGTCCGTGTCCAACAGCGTGGCGGAGACGTTGCTGTTCTTGGTGGTGGCCCAGGAATTTTGGATTTCGCCCTGTACACTTTTCATATACAGTCGGAAGGGCAGCCAGTACTGCTGTTTCCCTCTGTTTTGCGTGGTAGACTGCAGGGAGATGTTGACCGTTTCGCCCTTGTTAATCGTACAGTTCAGCGCTCTCGTTTTGTCGCCGCTGAGCTCCAGAGATGTTCCATTGAACATGTACTCCGTCAGATAGAACGGGGCATGGGGTTGTGTGTCACTATTATAGCCATACGGCGCAAAGCCATTATAGGTCTCTACATCGGTACTCCAGTCAAACTCGATGCTGGCATCGATTTTGTATGGCTGATAAAATGGGTCGGAGTCGACGGGAAGCACCGAGTTGCGGGCACCCTCCAAAATTCTGATGGTATCGCTTAGCGCAACGAAGTCCTGATTGTTGGCACCTTCGCCGATATTGTATTCATTTGCCAGCAAAGGAATATACATATCCCCCTGTATTGTTTCTGTACTTTCGTATCTTTCCTCATAGTTCGGCGCGCTCACTGATGTTTGTATTGTGGGGGCGTCAACCGTCTTTTTTAGCTTGAGCTGACAGTGGTCGGCATAACCGGCGCCGTCATAGAACACCAGATTTTCCGCATCGTAAAATTCAATCATCCCCAGCAGGTCGCCATAGGAATAAGAACCCTCGAGCCAGTCTGAGTTCCTTCCTTTGGTTGTAACCTTGACAGTGATTTTACAACCACCTAAACTGAAAGTCGAGCCTACGTCATAGGTCAGCTTGTAGGACCCGTCGCCTTGGGCGACCCCACTCGTCTCGCCTATCGAGACCTCCACACCGGTGATATAATCGCTGAGCTGGCCTTTTTGAATGCGGTAGGAAAAGTCGACCGGTTTTCCGCCGTATACAGTAAAAGTCCCGGAGCTCCAGCTGTTGGTTGCGAGATCCCCCAGCGTTTGGCTCATCATGCCGCTCATATCCACCGTCTCAACGCCCACAGGCGCTGTGGCAGAGGCGGAATACTGCAAACTGATGCCCTGCAGCTCCAGCTGCTCCATCAGGCTATTGAGATTCTCCAGTGCTTCCCCGGTAAACTCCCTGCCGGAGAAATAGGTGTCCTTGATCCGCTGTAACTCCTGTTCGATTTGGATCATGGTCTTCAAATCGCCCAGCGCCACCGGAGTCCCATCCACGTCGGCTATACGGGTGAGATCCGTGGCGGGATTTTCCAGCAGCTCCATGACAGCCGCCAGTGTCAACATTTGGCCGTCCAGCGTGATGGTTTGATCCACCTTGAAATTGCCGTCTTCATCCAGCAGCCCCAAAGCGTTCAGCATGGAAAGCACCTGGTCGCTGCTATCGCCGGTCAGGGCGGAGAGCTGCTCCAAAATCGCCTGATTTTCCTCGGGTGTGTTGCCCAGCGAATCGCTCACCGCTGCAAACGCCGTAGTTGGCAGCATCGTGAGCGTCATGCACAGGCTCAGCAGCGCCGCTAAAAATCTTTTCTTCATGTTTCCTCATCCTCCTTGGTTTGTTCCTGCTGTTTATTGTTTTTTCTCAATCGTGTGCAAAACACGGTAACGACCACCGCCGCTGCAAAGCAGACAACGCCTACCAGCACATAGCCGCCCGCATCATCCCGCAGCAGCATCGCGCCGACCCCCCCATGCGGCTGTCTGCCCCTGCACTGCAAACACATCCACCGCCTGCGTCAGCGCCGCGCACAGCAGCATACACGCTGCGCTCAGCCCATATATGCCGCGCCACTGCCTCCGGCGGGTGTTTTCCCGCACCCGCTGCTTGACGAGTGCGACTCGTTTTGCGGTATCGTACATTTCGTTTGAACCTTCTCTCTGGATTTATTGAAATGCGGCTTAAAAACCCCTTCACTTATATAGGTACAAAAAATCGAAAATACTCTCACCCAAAACGCAAAATTTTTCAAAAAAGTTTTTTCACAAGAAACGAAAAAAACGATACTGCATAGATTTCTTACTCCACACAATATCGTTCTTCTATATTTATACTTTCATTGTCTTCGCCAGAGAAGTAGGCAAAGCCGCCATCTCCGGATTGCCAAGTACTTTCATCAGCAGTTCGGGATCTACTCCCTCCGGTATGGTAATCTTATTTTCTTCCTCTTTCTGCTCATTCAGTTTGTATGTGACACTTGTATGGCGCAGACTATGAAAAACCACATCCGGAAGACCTTCTCTATCAATTACTTTCTGCAGCTAATCCCGAATATAGCTGCTATTGATCGGCATTCCAAAAGTAGTCGCCATTATCAGGTTGTAATCGGTATACTCACTGCCAAGTGCCTCCTTTACCTCATCCTGTTCCTTCTTTATATCAATAAGGCACTGTGCCACAAATCCCGGTATATAAACTTTGCGCTCGCTGGTATCGGTCTTTGGTGTTTTCAGCACCCTGACCGTCTTATTATTCTTCCTTTGTGAGGGGAAGATCAGAATGACTTCTTTTGAATCCAGCTCCTCAACAGCTTCCTTTGATACACGCTCCACCTGTTTGTTAATAAAGACATATGCCCTGTTCTCTGAAATAGCCTCTTCTGATATATCCACACAGTCCCATGTCAGCCCAAGCAGCTCTCCTATTCGGACCGTTGCTGCGAATGCCAGATGAAATGCTACTTTTTGAAAGAACTCTGGCCGGCTGCTTTTCAGTTCCTTATCATCCGCCGGTAGTCTGTAGTTGTCTTTGTATAGCATGTATCAGCAACCGGCATCAGCCTGAAAACTATTGCCAATATCGAGTCAAAACAGCATATTCCTTCTCTGCTATACGCCATGAGGATTGCAGACTTTTTCCTTAAGCCGGTAACAAGCCTGTCATCGAATTCTATGGACACAACAGCCGGAAGATTTCCTGTGATTACTATATCGACGACCGGATGCTGCTTCCGGAAAACGCAAAGGCATAGAACCCGTAATGGGGCTATGCCTTTGTGCTTA
>ERZ791744.720-NODE-720-length-28741-cov-9.293349_pt1 | contig 28741 bp, 18 predicted proteins | sample MGYA00510039_ERZ791744 | MGnify/ENA primary metagenome ERZ791744 (study PRJEB30046, sample SAMN00791969) | human gut metagenome | study: EMG produced TPA metagenomics assembly of the A metagenome-wide association study of gut microbiota in type 2... | reverse complement strand
TTGATAAGAATAAGGCATTTGAGAGGCTTCCACTCTTGGGTGCCTTTTTCTTTTAATAGATAATTCTTATATTTGTCACGTGAGTATCAATATCACCCACAATGAACGAAGAGAAAACTCCTTTTATAGAAAACTTGAATAAGCAACAAACAAGTGCTTATCACCAACTTTATGATGAATATTATAAAGTATTAGTATTGTACGCTATAAATTTTCTCTCCTCTCAACAGGCAGCAGAAGATATCGTACAGGAGCTTTTCGCTACAATGTGGGAAAAGAAGATGAAATTTCTATCCCTGCCTTCATTTCGTACCTATCTTTATAATTCTGTACGAAACGCCTCTCTAAATTATTTAAAACATCAGAATGTTGAATCTCTTTATCTCGAACATCTGGCAAATACCTACCGGGAAATAATAGAAGAAGAAGACACTAATGAAGAAGAAGTTTATCGTTTACTCTTTCGGGCAATTGACAAATTGCCCACGCGTTGCCGGGAAGTATTCCTATTACACATGGATGGAAAAAAGAACGAAGAGATAGCCACACTACTAGGAATTTCTATCGAAACAGTGAAAACACAAAAGAAAAGAGCTATACAATTTATCAAAGAACAGATGGGTACATACTATTTTCTTCTTCCTTTATGTGACATTTTGTATAGTTCCAAGTTTTTTTCTTAATCAAAATAATCTTTTTTATAAAGTTTGTACCTCTTTTCAATATCTAAGTTGTCTTATTAACAAATAATAAGACAGCGGAAATATATGAAGGGTAAATTAAATGTAGAAGAATTAGTCGCTAAATATCTCCTTGGCGATATTACAGCTCCCGAAAGAAAACAACTTGAGGATTGGACCAAGAGTTCGCCAGAACGAAAAGAGTTTTTCAATCGTCTATGCACAAATATTGCTTTTCGTGAACGTTACGAAGCTTATTCACATATCAATTCTCATCTTGCCTGGAAAAGGTTCAAAAAGAAATATTGCCCCTCAATCATTTCAACTTACCTAAAATATGCTGCTATTTTAGTAATACCTATATTAATAATAACAGGGGGATGGTATTTTTCTACTTCTCCGCAGGTAGAAACTTTGAATAATTTTACTTTGGGAGATGCCATACAACCGGGAATTCCTAAAGCCACACTGATATTAGCGGAAAACAATAAACAATCACTTACCCCCACATATCCAATACCGGTCAAAGTGAATCATTCTACAACTGCCATAGCTCAAAATGGTACACTTATCTATCCTACAACCCCTAATATAAACGACACCCTCCATACAAAACAAAACGAAACTATAGAAAACAATACTTTAACAACCGAACAAGGAAATGAATTTAGGGTAACCTTTGAGGATGGAACAACTGTACATCTCAATTATAATACAGAAATACGGTATCCTGTAAAATTCAGTAAGACCAAACGTATAGTTTATCTAAAAGGAGAAGCCTATTTTAAAATAGCTAAAGATAGCCGTCCTTTTTATGTTATCACTGATCAAGGAACAATCAAACAGTATGGTACAGAATTTAATGTCAATACATTTATACCTGAACGAACAGAAGTTGCATTAGTAAAGGGAAGCATCAGCATTGTCTCCAAAGAAAGTGCACAAGAACAGTTTATTAAACCAGGACAACTGGCACACATTGAACAAAATGGGAATAATGTCTCCATATACGATGTAGACCTCACTCCCTATGTAGCATGGAATGAAGGTCGACTCATTTTTGAAAATCGCACTTTGGAAAATATAGTTGAGATTCTAGAACATTGGTATAATGTTAATATTTCCTTTGGTACCCCTGAACTAAAACAACTTCGATTCACAGGAAACATGGATCGTTATGCCACAATCACTCCCATATTAAAAGCTATTGCACGTACTACAAATCTGCAAATAAATATCAAAGACAGAGAGATATTAATCACAGACAATTAATTACTAATTAAACAAGAAGAAAGAATGAGAAGAGTAAAATGTAGAGAAAGGATTAGAATACTTTCTCTGGTAATAGCCCTAGTACTATTACCGACAATGATGTTTGCCATCCCGGAAAGTGGCAAAAAAGTAACTTTAAATCTGGAGTCTGTTACTGTCAAAGAATTTTTTGATGCTTTAAGGCAGCAAACAGGATTGAGCTTTGTCTACAATACGGAGCAGACAAAAACACTAAAACCGATCACTATTCATGTAAAAGATGAAACAGTGGATAATGTGCTACGTACAGTTCTTAACGGTACTGGACTTACCTACAGTATGGAAAGGGATATTGTTACTATTTCCAAAACAGAACAGCAAAGTAATAAGCGTATAGCAACAGGTATCGTTTCGGATGAAGAAGGGCAACCTCTACCTGGTGTTAATGTTGTTATTAGTGATCTGCAACGTTTTGCCATAACTGACAACAACGGTAAATATAACATAGAGATACCATTCAACACAGCCTGTACTATCACCTTTTCTTACATTGGAATGTCTACTCAACAAATAATGATTAACAGTGGACGGAATGATGTACGAAGAAATATTACTTTAAAAAGTGACACCAAATTGGATGAAGTCGTTGTTACCGGTATTTACACTCGTAAGGCAGAAAGCTTTACAGGATCAGCTACTACAATTTCGAGCAAGGATTTAATGCGGGTAGGTAATCAAAATGTATTTCAGAGTCTAAAGAATCTAGACCCTACAATATATATTGCAGATAATTTCAACATGGGTTCTGACCCCAACACCACTCCAACAATGTCGATGCGTGGAACATCAAGCTTCCCTACAACTGAAACCAGCTCTCTAAAAAGTAACTATCAAAATCAACCAAATCAACCATTATTCATATTAGATGGATTTGAAACAACAGCTGAAACTGTTATGGATATGGATATGAACCGCATCGAAAGTTTAACGATTCTAAAGGATGCTTCCGCTAAAGCGCTATATGGTTCAAAGGCCGCCAATGGGGTTATTGTTATCGAAACAAAACGTTTATCCGGTAACGAAACACGCATTGAATATAATGGAAACCTGTCATTTGAAATGCCAGACCTAACTAGTTATGATTTATGCAATGCATTAGAAAAATTAGAAGTAGAAAGAGTTGAAGGTGTCTATACTAGTAATTCTCCCCAAGATCAAGAAAGACTAACCGCTCTTTATAACAGTCGTAAAAAATTAGCTCTTGAAGGATTGGATACCTACTGGATGTCAAAACCTCTCCGTACCGGTATTGGGCATAAACATAATTTAAGTATAGAACTTGGTGATTCTCAAAGTTTACGTGCAATACTAAATCTTACCTATAACCAAGTAACTGGAGTTATGAAAGGCTCTGATCGAAAAAACATTTCCGGTGATATAAATATCTCCTACCGACGCAAAAAATTTCTATTCAAAAATATACTATCAGTTATATCAAATAATAGCAGTGACTCCCCATATGGTTCATTTAATGATTATGTAAAAATGAATCCTTATTGGCAAGCAACTGATACAAACGGTAGAATTCTCCGCTATGCAGAATCTCCGACAGCTAATTCATTATATATTGGTAAAAATATAGCAAATCCATTATATGATACAACCATAGGTACTAGTTTTACATCAAGCTATCTATCTTTTATCAACAACTTTTATACAGAATGGATTATTACTCCAGATTGGAAAGCTACCTTGCGTATAGGTGTATCACAGAAACGGAATGTAGCAGACAGTTTCTACCCTGCAGATCATTCAGAATTTGTCACATACACTACAGCAGAATTAATTCCTCGACGTGGTAAATACATCTTGGAAAATGGCAAAAGTAGTTCTATTTCAAGTGACCTGAATATTAATTATAATAAAGCGTTCAAAAAACATACAATATTTGGAAATGCCGGATTTTTTATTTCTGAAAATCAATATTCCGCATACCAGCATACAGCCGAAGGATTCGCTAATAATCAAAAAGCAGATATTACTTTTGCTCGCCAATACGCAGAAAATAGTACCCCAATAGGCTACGCATCTATAAATCGTGAAGCCAGCTTCTTACTTTCAGCATCATATGATTACGACAATCGTTATTTGGTAGATGCCACAATGAGAGAAAGTGCGTCTTCATTATATGGCTCAGACAAGCGGTGGGCTAATAGTTGGTCATTCGGGGTAGGCTGGAATATTCATAATGAGCTGTTCTTTAAAGATAAAGACTGGATAAAACAGTTAAAGATACGTGGTTCTATCGGACTTACCGGTAACCAGAATTTCAATACCAATGCAGCTATTGGTACATATAAATATTTTGCAGGTATCACATATCAAGGACTTTCCGGAGCTTACTTGAACAACTTACCTAATCACGGTTTAATGTGGGAACAAAAAAAAGATTATAACATAGGAATAGACATGCGTATTGCCGGTCTATCTTTATCCTTTGATTATTACACGGCAGACGTAAAAAACATGTTGACAGATGTTACAATCCCTACCTCAACAGGTTTTAACTCTATAAAAGACAATTTAGGATTAGTGCGTAACTCAGGAATAGAAGCAAAAGTAACTTATACAGCCTGGCAAGGCAAAGAGGGATTTTTCAATTTATACGGTAGTCTGGTTTATACTAAAAACAGGATTGTTCATCTCTCGGAGAGTATGAGATCATATAATGAGAAAATGCGACAGCAAGCCACCGAAAAGACAAATTCCACGCCAGTAGCCCTTTACGAAGACGGACTTTCTATGAATACAATCTGGGCAGTTCCTTCAGCTGGTATCGACCCACAAACCGGTAATGAAATATACATAAAAAAAGATGGTTCTTATACTTATATCTACGATTCCAACGATATAGTACCGGCAGGTGATGAAACTCCTAAATATAGAGGAACTGCCGGTTTTTCAGCCGAATACAAAGGGATTGGTCTTAATGCAACATTAAGTTTCTTAGCAGGTGGCCAAATGTACAACAAGACATTGGTCAATAGAGTAGAGAACATCAATATGAATTATAATGTTGACCGTAGAGTATTAACAGGAAGATGGCAGACTCCGGGCCAACAGTCGCAGTACAAAAGCTTGTCCGACAAAAATGCAATAGATGCATATGGAAATCCGACAGAAATGACCCGCCCGACAACCAGATTTATACAAGATAGAAATGAACTAAGCATATCTTCCATCAGTGCGTATTATGAATTCCCAAAAACAATATATCAGAAACTTCATATGCAAAGGCTGAGATGCGCAGTTTATCTCAATGACGTTTATACATTCTCTTCTATTAAAATTGAAAGAGGCACCGCTTATCCGTTTGCGAGAACTTTATCATTCTCATTAACAGGAACATTTTAATATCATGTAGTTATGAAAAAGAAAATAGTAACCATATTATCAATAGCATTCTTCTTCACATCATGTAATAGCTGGTTTGATGTAACTTCAAGTGATGAAATCAGAGAAGAAGATCATTATAGTACAGAGATAGGATTTCAGCAGTCTCTCATCGGGTGTTACATCGCAATGGCCGAAGACGATTTATACGGAAAAAATCTATCATGGTATGGATTAGAAAGATTGGGACATCAGTTTTATCCACAAGTTTATGCAGGTTCTGATGCAATACCTTTAGACCTGCATAAATTCGCATATAATAGTGTAGATCTACTCCCTTTCATCGAAGGAATCTGGTCTAAAGCGTATAATGTAATAGCAAACGCAAATGAAGCTCTAAAATATATTGATGAAAAACAATCAATAATGGACCCGATCAATTATCATGTAATAAAAGGAGAATTGCTAGCTATTCGTGCCTACATGCATTTTGATCTACTACGATTATACGGATATGGCAATTGGGAACAACGTTCTTCTGAGTTAAATAATAAATACACTATTCCGTATGCATTAGAAATTTCAAAAGAAGCACCGGCCCAAGTTACCGGAAATGAAGCGATACGTTTCATTTTAACCGACTTAACCGATGCAGCCAATTTACTAAGAGAATACGATCCTGTGACTCAAAAACATAATTTCTCAGAGTATGCAAATGTTAATACTGATGGTTTCTATAATACAAGAAATCTTAGACTTAATTACTATGCAGTGAAAGCTTTAGAATCCCGAGTAAGATTATGGGAAGGAAGTGATAGTAATAAAAGTAAAGCATTGGACGCAGCAGAAGAAGTGATAAAGGCTGCAGAAAATGATATTAATATGACTGAAAATAACCAAAACATCTATACTCTGAAATTTTTAACACCTGAAACCATTAACTCAAGCACTTATAATCTAACAGCAGAACAGTTATTTGGTCTCAGCATACAGAATCTAGATACTAAGATAAAAAATTATATAAAGCCATATTACACTGACAACGATTCCGAAGTAATGTATATAGAACCTGAAACGGCCAATCAAGTTTATGAAAATTCTACTACAGATGTACGTTTTACGGCTTTATTAGACCAAAGCCTAACTTCTTCAAGTTTAGGATATGTTCCATTAAAAGTTTACCAATCTTCCACTATAAATCAATACTACAAAAATAAAATATCAATGATCCGTTTACCTGAAGTTTACTACATTGCAGCTGAATGTTGCGCAACGGGAACTCCAGCCAATTTAGAAAAAGCAATAACGTATTTAAATCATGTACGTCAAAAACGCGGATTATATGAAGATTTAAAGAATCTGGATGCAACTCAAATCATAAATGAAATAAAGAAAGAGTACAGAAAAGAATTCCTCTCAGAAGGCGTAATGTTTTATTATTACAAACGTACTGGTGCCTCAGAAATTCCTTATCGTTCAGAAATAATGGAAGATAAACAATATGTATTACCATATCCTACCTATGAAATCCAATCAGGTCGGGTACAATAAAAGAAAGGGAATAAACAATGAAAAAAATATTAACGCATATTATTTTATTAGCAATAGCATTTATATGTAATGTTAGTTGTGAAAAAAGTGACATACCATACTATAATAGTGAACATGATGCTGTACGATTTAGCAATGACTCCAAATTAGGTTACTCAAGCCAAGATTCATGCTTATATAACAGTTATAGTTTCATCTCTGATCCATTTGCTGAATATACAATTTTTGAAGTGCCACTCACACTAATAGGAAATCCAGCCAATGCTAATCGAGAAGTCAATTACACTATTGAAGAAAAATCTACGGCTCCTGCAGCTTCTTATGAGATTTTAGAATCCCTTATTCCCGCCAATAAGAACAGTGGATACATTCGTATCAAATTGTACAATAGTGAAGAACTAGCCAACTCAACATACGAATTATATTTCACATTAAAAAACTCCAAAAGTTTACCTATTGGTCCTTCACCATATTTACGTGCCCGACTGTCGTGGAATAGTGCGATTGAAGAACCTACTGTAGTTCGACATATTCAAACATATAACATGTTGATAGCCTCGAAAAAATCATATATAGACAGAACCAAAGCATGTTACAGCTCCAATGCCTTAAAGACAATTGTTGATGCGTTAGGATGGGATGATTGGGATGACCCTAATGTTCACGGAAGATATTATAATCCTCCCGGAACATATAAATCATATAAATACCTGCCAAGATATGATTTTATTTTATCAGACCTATCATATAAAGGATATGCAGCCAAACTAAGAGATTATATCAAAGCTTATAATATCGCTCATCCGGACAGTCCTCTTACGCATGATGGTGGTGATCTAAAAGGACAACCTATAGAAGCTAGAAGTTACTAATTTCAAACTTTATTTTAAAATATTATGAATATAAAAAATATATCAATAATAATGGGGATAATATGGTTCACATCATGTTATGATGATAAAAGTGAATACGCTACTAATCCCATTGATGAAGTCAAAATTGAAGTTTCTGACGAAAAAACAATCTATATAGGTTATTTGGAGGAATTAAATATAGTCCCTACTATAACTCAAGGAGGAAAAACTGATGTAAAAGGACTAAAATATGAATGGGAATTAAGTATTATCGCTGATATGAATGAAGCAGAATACCAATCCATCAGTACAGAGCCAGAGTTACATGAAATTATAAATAGGCCAATAGCCAATGTTCCCTACTCATTACGCCTTACAGTAACAGATACGACTAATAAAGAAGACTTACAATACCAATATTATTGGAATGTATATGTACAAAGTTCTTTTTTAGATGGTTTGTTAATATCTGAAACAAACAATAATCAAACATCAGATTTTACTTTAATAGAAAATAAAAGCCTTACAGTAAACTATGGTAATAAAGAAGAAAGAATTTTTCGTAATATTCTAGAAAAGGCCAACGGAGCTCCATATACAGGGTTAATGACAGGATTAAGATACGAAATGATGGGATATGCCAATGTTGGTACACATACCAATCAAGTTTGGGCGATAACAAATAATGGCTGCGTCCGGTTCGACACAGAATCATTTAAAGAAAACGGAAACTTAGAAGATGGCAAAATCTTAACCTACAAACCAGAAGGTTTAAAAGTCTACAACTTCTTCAAGGCACAAACTTTTTTCTACATGAACACTAATAAAGGAATATATTCTTTTAACGCTATTAACTCGAATATCTTTGGTTGGATTGATGCCGCTGCAAGTCAATACACTATTAATAATGCAGTAGTAGCATGTAATACATCCGGAGACCCATATTGTACTGGAATGTGGCTTGATAAAGATAAAGGCAAATTTGTATCTTATGAAGGAACTTATGCATCACCAACTTATCAAGATTCTTATGTGGCAAACAATTTATTTGATCCATGCGATATGAAAAATAAATCGGCAATAGCCGGAGGGATGTCTACAGATAGAAAAACACCAACTTTTCTTTTAAAAGATGATACATCTGGAGAATATGCTATCTATACCTTTAGCCGTTATGTTGCAGCCGAAGGTTATTATGACGATGAGTGGAACTGGTATGAAACTGCACCGGAGATTCCAGCATCTGCCAAAATGAAGTATGACATACCTTCATCAGGAAAAGCTTTAATAGAGAAGGCAGTTTCTATTTTCTTTGCACATAAAGAAGCCATTATGTATATTGCAACAAACGACGGGATTTATTGCATAAATTTTGCCGGTAGTACTGCTATTGTTGAAACATCTCCTAAATATACTCCTACATCTGGAGAAAAGATTACAGTTGCAAAATTATATCAACAGGGACAATATATCAATGATGAAAGTTCTGTTATCAGTGATTCTCATGTTTATCCTGAACTTGAGCTAAATAATAAGGCTATAATAATTGCTACTCAAAAAGATACATATGAAGGAAAAGTATACGTAGTTCCAATGACACAAATTGGTACAGGAAACTTGGATATTTCCAAAGCTCTTATCTATGACGGTTTTGGAAAAATTTTAGATGTCACAACAATTGGTTATTAATATAAATTCCAAATAAACTAACATGAGAAAAAAAATCCTCTTACTTGCAGTATTAGTGGTAGCTTCGGCTACCACTATCGATGCGCAACGCAAATTTCCATTCTTCTGGAAAAAGAAGAAAGCAAAAACGGAACAAACTACTCCGGTGAAGAAAGAAAGTGAATACGACAAACTATTCAAAAAGAAACATGAAACGGCTAAAGGACTGATAACATTACATTTGCTGGATGGAAAAGTCTATTTTGAACTTCCTGTGGATTTAATCAATAAAGATATGCTTATCGGTTCTACAGTTACCAGTATATCCGACAATGGCAATGCCGTAGTCGGATCCAAACCGACCGATCTACTCCATGTTATGTTTACACGTAATAAAACACATGTACAGTTACGCCAAGTAAACACTGATTATATTACAGGCAGCACACAAATCGATGAAGCTTTACGCAAAAGCACTTTGGGAGCAATTATCAGTAATCAGAAAATTCAGGCATACAACAATGACTCTACCGCCATTGTATTCGATATGACCAGTGTTTTCTTAAGTGACAACAAGAAAATGAGCCCATTCGATCGCAATTCAATTTATGGAATGTACAATCGCACAGAGAGTTATCAATCAGACTGCTCTTATATCTCACAAATAAAAGCTTTCAAAGACAACGTTTCCATCAAAAGTTGCCTGTCATATACATTCTCTGTCAGCAATTCGCAAGGGACATCACTCATAAAAGACCGCCCGTTCACCGCAGAAATGACACGTTCCATCATGCTGTTGAAAGAAAAGCCTTACCGTCCACGTATGGCAGATTACCGTATCGGTGTATTCTTTACCGGACGCGAACAACTAGGCGAAGGAGCTAAAACGACCGCACCCGTTTACTATGCCAACCGATGGGATATCCAACCATCTGATACGGCCGCTTACCTACGTGGTGAAAAAGTGAAACCCACTAAACAGATTGTTTTCTACATCGATAACACTTTCCCGGAAAAATGGAAACCATATCTGCGGGAAGGAGTCACCCAATGGAATGAATTATTCGAGCAGATTGGATTCAAAGATGTTGTAGCAGCCAAAGATTTCCCGACTGATGATCCGGAATTCGATCCGGACAATATCAAATATTCATGTGTTCGCTATGCTCCATCAAGCATTGAAAATGCTATGGGACCATCATGGGTAGACCCACGAAGCGGAGAAATCTTGAATGCCTCTGTATATTTATATCATAACGTCATCAAACTTATCAGTAACTGGTTGTTCGTGCAAACAGCACAAGCCGATAAGGATGTACGCACTGTCAATATTCCGGATGAGATGGTTGGAGACGCATTGCGCTATGTACTTTCACACGAAATCGGTCACTGTTTAGGATTTATGCATAATATGGGAGCTTCTTCCACTTTCCCGGTAGACTCCTTACGTTCACCGGAATTCACGCAGAAGTATGGCACTACTCCTTCCATTATGGATTATGCCCGCTTCAACTATGTAGCACAACCCGGCGACAAAGAGCGTGGTGTAAAATTGACTCCTCCCCGCTTTGGTGAATACGACAAATACCTCATTAAATGGACATATACTCCGGTATTCAATGTTAATACTGCAGACGAAGAAGCAGTTATAACAGGCAAATGGATCACTGATGCCATTAAAGAAAATCCTGTGTACCGATATGGAAAACAACAAGTATATGGAGTTGTTGATCCCCGTTCACAAACAGAAGATATTGGTGACAACTCTATGAAAGCAACTCGATATGGCATCAAGAACCTTAAGTATATCATGAATAATTTGGAAAATTGGATTTCCGAAGGTGACGATACATACGAATACCGTGAAGATTTATTTATTGGTATCGTAGAACAACTTGCAATGTACGTCACCCATGTAGCAGGCAATGTAGGTGGCTATTTTGTCAACGAAGTTAAAGACGGGGACACAATGCCACGTTTTGCACAAATTCCGAAGGCACAACAAAAAGAAGCCCTGAATTACCTATTCGAAATTTATAATGATCTGGATTGGCTTGACAACAAAAACTTATTAACTAAATTTCCGGTTTCCGGTTCCCCTAAACAAACTATTCAAAACTTCATGTTGAGATATATACTGCCTGTACCTTTTCAGGTATCACAATACGAAGGATTAGAGAAAGATTCATTTACTGCTGCCGAGGCTTTCAACATGATATACAATTTTGTTTGGAAACCGACTATTTCCGGACATACATTAACAGAATCCCAGATGAATCTTCAGAAACAATATATATACATGATGATGCAGACTGCCGGGTTCACAATCAAAGGAGCCGGAAAAGCATTAGCCGGAGAAAAACTACTTGACATCAATCATCGTCAGTTCGGATATACTTGTTGCCAAGGACATGCTCTCAAAGAAAATGCAATGCACAACCCTGTAGCAGGTTTTGAATGGAGACCATTGAATCGTTTTTCTATGACGGCCAAAGTTACACAAGCAGATGTATACGCATATATAGCTAAAGCCAAACAACTGATGAAACAAAAGGCAGCCAGTGCATCAGGGAAGACGAAAGCTCACTATGAATTATTATTAAAGATGCTCGACATCAACTTAAAATAAGGGAGGGACAAAAGATGAAAAAACTATTTTTATGGTTAATGGCGGGTTTGCTGATTATCGGATCAACAAATGAAGCCAATGCCCGCTCCAAGAAGAAAAAAGGAAAAGCCAAAACTGAACAACAGGTAGACAGTGTACAAAAAAAGAAAAAGAGTGTATACGATAAACTCTTTAAAGACAAAAAGAAACACACTGTTAGTAAGGGAACCATCACCATCCATCAATATGATGCAAAGATTTACTTGGAAATACCGGTTAAATTAATGGGACGTGACTTCCTTGTCCATTCTGCCATCACAGGTTCCAGCGATATATCATTGACAGGAACAAAAGCTGCTCAAAGCAGGTATCTGATTATTGACAAAACAGATTCTTTAGTCCTATTCCGAGATCCGAAGTACAACATACGCCTCAACGAAGAAGATGATAATCAGAAAGAAGCTTTCGACTTATCACGCAGTAATGCCATTTACAAGACATTCCCGATAGAAGGTTATACCAGCGATTCGACATCGGTCGTTTTCAACGCAACCTCCTATTTTGCCTGCTCCAACAAAGATGTACTCAATCTTGCCGGACGTAGTTATGGAGGGATGCTTACAATTATAAGTGCTTCTCCTCAAAGTAAAACTTCTTTCATTGATTCGGCGGATGCATTTGACAATTGTGTTAGTGTTACCCAAAACTGTACAGCAAAATTAAGTATCAGTATCATGGGATTTGTATCCAAAGAACAACCGGAATTAACGATGTCCGTACAAACGACATTAGCTCTGTTAGCAGAAGATAAAATGTCTACCCGCGAGGCCAATCCACGTGTAGGTACAGGTTTTATCTCATATACAGACTATCGCAATGAAAAACGTTTTAAGAAAGGATACTACGTAACCCGCCGTAACATAACCTCACAACAACCTGTTATATTCTATCTTGACACCCTGATTCAAGATAGTTGGTCTCAGGCTATCCGAAAAAGTGCAGACGAATGGAACAAGGTATTCAATGAATTAGGAATGGGAGAACCGATCTTAATAAAACCGTATGAAAAAGATTCGACTTTCCGTGCCAACAATCCAATGATAAACACCATTGCTTTCCTGAACAATAATAATTCGGAAGTCACTGCATATAACGTTACAGACTTACGTACGGGAGAAATACTTAGTACGAAAATAGGTGTACCACGTGACTTAGCATTCAGTGTTCGTCGTAATGGAGTATACCAAATGGCAGAGGTCGATCCACGCTTCCGGACTTATTACATTGCCGATGGGGTGATCTGTGAGAATCTGACAGCACGTATGCTAAAAGCATTTGGTCTTAGTCTGGGATTAGCGACCAATTTAGCTGGTTCTGCAGCATACTCCCCTGAAGAACTACGTTCTCCTGAGTTTACTCAAAAATATGGTATCACAGCTTCAGTCATGGACAACGTATTATACAATTATCTGGCACAGCCCGGTGATAAAGAAAAAGGAGTAGTATTGATTGTCAATAAACCGGGAGTATGTGACGCATTTACACTCAAATACTTATATGCCGCCATCGGTGAAAATGAATCAGACATTTTGAAAAAATGGGCTATGGAACACGATGGAGATCCACGATATTTCTATGGAAAACGTTCGCCAGCTTATGCAACAGACCCACGTTGCCAAAACTACGATTTAGGCAATGATCCGATAGCTGCTTTAGATGCGCAAATCTCTCATGTGAAATATATAGTTAAAAACAGTCCGGACTGGTTTCACGATGACAATATTCCCAATGATTACCGGGAACTATTCCCAGACTTTGTAATTATTGAATTAATCAACAAAACACTGTCACCTGTTTCCTCGTATATCGGAGGTATCTATATCAATGAAGCAAATGAAAAAAGTAGCGTACCGTCCTACAAATCCGTACCTGTAGATATGCAAAGGAAAGTCTTACAAAAGATATTCAGCACATTCTATGATTTAAAATGGCTGGACTCCAATACTGATTTCTTACGTCTAGGAGGTGCTAATCCCGAAATATCGACATGGATTTATAATAACGGTTATCCGATGATGTCATTAATGTTTCGTTTGATGCGTATGGGATTGAGCGTAGAAAAATCAGCCAAGCCTTATACACAAGAAGCTTACTTGAATGATATAGAGAAGCAACTATTCAAAGAGTCTTTGAATGGAAAACCGTTAAGTTCTCCTATGATTTCACAGATTTCCGTATATATCAATTCTTTGAAAGGAATGTGCCCGACATTAAAGGCAATAGACAAAGCTGTATCCAAAGGAGTCACCTCCCTAACTGTAAATGAGCGAAACAACCATAAATTACATATGCTAGAATTGCCAACAACCTCTAGTTATGATGTCACATATTCGAAAGTATATGCCGGTATGGAACCGACAAATAGTATAAATTTTTACTCAGGTACAGATATTGAAGCTGTTTGTTATGACAAATTAAAGAGTGCACGCCGCCACTTGATGCAAGCACGTTCATTAGCACGTAACGACATCGAACGTGGAAAATGTGATTATTTAATAACGATGATTGAAAGAGTGTTATAAAAGCATCAATAAAAAACCCTCCTCATAATTCATATTTATGCAGGAGATTAATAAACAGAACTCAATGAGGCTGTCTCAAAAAAGAATCTGACTCAGCCTCATTGAGTTTCTTTCTTATTCCCATTCTATGGTTGAATTGGGTTTCGGTGACATATCATAGCAGACACGATTTACATTCTTCACTTCTTTCAGAATTCGGTCTGTAATTTTCATCAGAATAGGCCAATCTATCGGTTCGATAGTAGCTGTCATAGCATCTACCGTATTGACTGCACGAATAATTACCGGCCAATCAAAAGAGCGAGCATTATCACGCACACCCACGGATTTGAAATCAGGAACTACTGTAAAGTATTGCCATACTTTCTTGTCCAATCCTGCAATTCGGAATTCGTCACGCAGAATAGCGTCAGATTCACGCACAGCCTCCAGACGGTCACGTGTAATAGCTCCCAAACAACGCACTCCCAAACCTGGTCCCGGGAAAGGCTGGCGATAAACCATTTCGTACGGTAAGCCCAACTCCAGTCCACAAGCACGAACTTCATCCTTGAACAATTGACGCAACGGTTCTACCAATTCAAACTTGAGGTCCTCCGGCAAACCACCTACATTATGGTGCGACTTCACCATTTTGGCAGTCTTCGTTCCACTTTCCACAATATCCGGATAAATAGTACCCTGCCCCAAGAAATCGATACCGTCCAACTTACGTGCTTCTTCCTCGAACACACGAATAAATTCACCACCGATGATTTTGCGTTTTTGTTCAGGGTCCGCCACTCCTGCTAATTTATTCAGGAAACGGTCTGTAGCATCCACATAAATAAGATTTGCCTTTAACTGATTGCTGAAAACTTCAACCACATCCTCAGATTCCCCTTTACGCATCAAACCATGATTGACATGCACGCACACCAAGTTATCACCAATTGCTTTCAGAAGCAAAGCAGCAACCACAGAGCTGTCAACACCACCCGACAAAGCCAACAATACCTTTTTATCACCAACCTGACGCTTAATCAGCTCTATCTGGTCGTTCACAAAATTTGTCATGTTCCAGTTAGCTTCCGCTTTGCAGGTATCAAATACGAAAGACTTTACAGCCTCCTTAATAGCCTCGATATCATCTGTAAATTCCGGCAATTTCACAGTGCAAATCGCTTTATCATGACCGGCAGCCATAACAGGAAGTCCCATTGTATAAATAGCCGGATTTACGTCAATGGCAACGCCATCAATCACATTATTCGGTCCGCCATTGATAATAATACCCTTTACGTTGGGCAATGCTTTCAGTTCTTCTACGGTGATGTCGTGAGGATAAATCTCACTATAAACTCCTAATGCACGGATGGCGCGAGCCAATACCGTATTCTCATGACTACCCAAGTCAAGGATAACAATCATGTCCTGTTTCATCTGATTCTGGTTCTTTTAAGTTTTTATATAGCCAATAGTTTGACCTTAGTTTCAATTCACCTGCAAATATAAATATTTTAAAAGACGCTACAATATATTGATTCGCCAAAAAGACATTTATTTTTATGCTTTCAACCTTATCACAAACCGACTGCCTTTTCCCAATTCACTCTCTACGGTCAGCGTACCGCCGTGCGCTTCCACAAAATCACGGGAAATAGACAATCCGAGTCCGCTACCCTGCACTTTCGTTCCGGGGACACGGAAGTAGCGGTCGAAAATACTTTTATGATAACGCGGGTCGATACCTTTACCAAAATCCTGAACATATAGTTCGATAATATTATCCTCTTGCCTGGCTCCGATCACAACATGACCGTTTTCTTTCGAATAACGGATTGCATTGCTCAATAAATTAGTCAGTACCCAAGCGATCTTCTCACTATCTACAAATAGTTTGCCGATTTTCTCTTCCGGATATTCCACTTCTATCTGAATATTGAACTTATCCGCCTGCACCTGATTTGCCTTAATTGCATATTCTATCAATTCAATCGGTTTCGTTATTTTCGGCATCATCTGAAGTTTTCCGGCTTCCACTTGTGTCATGTTAAGCAACTCTCCCGTAATACTTAACAAACGCTCACTATTCTCCTTGATGCTCTTCGACAGTTGCTCCTGTTCATCGTTCAACTCACCTACCCGCTTATCTTCCAGCAGTTGCAAGCTCATCATAATAGCCGCAATCGGAGTCTTCAGTTCATGAGATATCGTCGAGATAAATGTAGTCTTGGCAGAATCCAATTCTTTAAATTCCGTGATATTTTTCAGCAATATCACATCCCCCAGTTTATGAGGTTCTCCTTTCCCGGCTTCTGTATTGATGATTGAAACATAAGACGCTTTAAAATAGCTCTCTTTATTATCAGCATAAATCTTCAGAGGTTCCTTCTGCTCACTCGGTGTCACCAATTCACGGATCAACCGCCGCAACAGGTCATTCTTCAAAGCCAGTTCCTCCGCCGATTGACGAATCACATTCTCCCGTTTCAGATTCAAGACATTGAGTGCTTCCTCATTGATAAACAGAATTTCACGCTCCATATTCAAGCCGATCACCGGATCATCTATACTGTTTACAATTGCTTCAATAAATTTCTTTGCAGAAAGAATATCCGACAAAGTACTGGCACGATATTCGGTCAAACGCTCCGCCATCCGGTTAAAACTATCCGCCACATCCCGGAATTCTTCATTATTATTCATCTGCAGACGCTTCTCATAATTATGATTGGCTATTTCAAGAATTCCCTCTTTCAGCTCTTTAATAGGCTTGCTGATAGTACGGGGCAACCAATAAAGCAATATCAGTCCGGTCAAGATACAGATTCCTCCCGTTACGGAAATCCATAACAAAGCACGTTCCAATCCGGGCATAGCAGCAGGACTATCAGGTTCTGTCGCTGTCAGAATTTGAAGATTCACAACTGAAAGTGTTACCAGCAAAATAATCATTCCGGCCAGCATTCCGATACCGAGAATCAGTTTCGTTTTAATATTCATAACGTTCATACGATTAATATTATGCAAGTATAATCAAATCTACATTAGCTTGTGACAAATTATTTAAAAACTTTCTATATCCCAGTATAGAACAAATAGCGTATGGCAACCTTAAATTAGGAGTTCCCATGCAAACAGTCGATATCTGTTTCTCTTTACAAACCTTGACGATGCTACCCAAAATATCCTTCGACTGCACCTGTACCACCTCTCCCCCAAGTTCCGCCACGAGCTTAAAATGGTTCAACAGATACCGTTGACTGGCTAGATCAATTCTATCCATACTCTCTTTTGGAGTCTGAACATACAGGGCTATAAAAGTGGTATTATACCGGGTTGCCAACTTTGCCGCCTTTCTGATAATCCGCCGGGGTGTTTTCTCATGACTACTGATACAAGCCATAAACTTCTCATGCCGGAGTCCGACGGCTACTCCCATCACCACCTCATTCTCCACCTTTTTTTCTACCCGCAACGCTACTTCCTTCAAAGCCAACTCACGTAACTGAAGAATATTCTCTGTCCGAAAGAAATTATCCAATGCCGTCTGAATCTTTTCCGGACGATATATCTTACCCGCTTTCAAACGTGCAATCAGCTCCTCTGCCGTCAAGTCAATATTCACCACCTCATCCGCTTCCTGAAGAACACTGTCGGGCACCCGTTCTTTCACTTCAATACCCGTAATCTCCTGCACTTCTTCATTCACGCTTTCAATGTGCTGAATATTGATTGCCGAAATCACATTGATTCCCTCATCCAGCAAAGTTATCACATCCTGCCAACGTTTCTCGTTCAAACTACCTTCTACATTGGTATGAGCCAGTTCATCCACAATTACAATTTCCGGATGGACACGGATAATCGTATCCAGATCCATTTCTTCCAATTCTTTCCCCTTATAGAAGATTTTACGACGCGGAATGACAGGGAGCCCTTGCAACAATGCTTCCGTTCCGGCGCGTCCATGAGTTTCGATATAGCCGATTTGCACGTTCACACCGTTCTCCAGCAGTTCATGTGCCTCCTGAAGCATACGATATGACTTTCCCACACCGGCTATCATACCGATATAGACCTTGAATTTGCCCCGGTGGGACTTCTTTATCAGATCCAAAAAATACTGTACACTATGTTCTCTATCATCCATTACGTCAATCTGTTATTTTAAACATCCTAACCCGTAGTAATCATCACGATCACCACGGGTTTCACAAAAATTCATGAGTTTATTTTATGGCCTTAAAGTTACGCCAAATACTAAATGGGCGTCCTCCAAACGTGGATTCCATATAGCCTGTACAAATATAGGCAATGAAAACTTATCATTAAAATTTATTGCTTTCGTTGCTTTCAAAGCTAGGTTCGTCACTGCAAACCCATTCACATTATACTGCGGAGTCTTATAAGGAACCACTCCACAAGTAGCATTCAGATCAACTCCTTTCACACTGAACGGATAATTCAGTTCTACGTAAGAAGAGTATGCCTGCTTTTCTTCCCCCTCATCAGTCGTTTTTCTGTCAGCACCGGCAAACATGGTATACCATGCGATAGATAACGGGAACTTTTCAATAGGAAGCGTATAAGCTAACCCTGCTTCAAAATGGTGTCCGGTGTCTCCACTTTTAAAATGAAAATAATTATTGGTAAGTTCTCCATTGGCCACATCAGCTTGTCCGTCCCACCAAAGAGTGGCTACAGAAAGCGTCGGTCCTGCTTCACCGAACTTATAAGCTGCGGTCAGGTCAATTTCTTTATTACTCTCACTCAAACTGGTTGAGCCCCATGCAGTAAGCGAGAAATTACCTACGCTAAATCCCAAAGTCGGCTGAAAGGAAGCAGCTCCCCCCTGATAAATACCACGCCATACATACGAACTTACCAAATCACCTTGTATAGTAAACTCTTGTGCTTGTGCATTAACTGTTCCCAACATACAAACGGCTGCTACAGCCATTGTTCCTAAAAAACTCTTTTTACTAAAAAAACTTTTCATACTTCTTATCTTATTCTATTTTATGTTTCCGTAAAAAAGCAGCGCCCTATCCAACCCTGTTAATTTGAACCGCGGCATAACCCAAACGGTCCGGACAGGAACGCTGCTCAATCTTCATCTACTTATTGCTTTCCTCTAATGCGATATTCAATTTCAACACATTCACCTTTTCTGTTCCCAACAATCCCAAAAGAGGTTTTTCTATGCTTTTATCAACAATTGCTCTCACCTGTTCCTCTCTCAATCCACGTGCCTGTGCCACTCTTTTCACTTGCACATACGCACATTGAGGAGTAATATTAGGATCCAGTCCCGAAGCACTGGCTGTAACCATTTCGGCAGGCACATCCGCCCGATTCAAATAAGGATGATGTACAAGAAAAGTATCGATACGCGCTTTTACTTCATCCAGATACTCCTGATTCGTAGGACCCTTATTACTACCAGAGGAACTCGTAGCATCATACCCGTCACCGGCAGAAGAAGGACGTCCCCAGAAATAAATATCCTCTGTAAACATCTGGCCGACATTAGCCGCTCCCACTACTTTCCCATCCAGCGTAGCTACTTCGGCATTTCCTTTATTAGGACCCGCTACCTGTGCAAACACCCACAGGATAAGGATATAGAACACGGAGAAAAAGACACAAAAAGCAAGTGTTATTTTTAATGACTTCAATAAAGTTTTCATTGCTATTGTTTTTTAATTAAAAGAATAAACCTACTACTAAATCTATCAATTTGATTCCCACGAAAGGAGCAATCACACCACCCACACCATAGATCAGCAGATTACGGCGAAGCAAAGCACTCGCACCTATCGGCTTGTATTGCACACCACGCAAAGCCAACGGAATCAGAATCGGAATAATAATCGCATTAAAAATGACTGCCGAAAGAATAGCACTTTCAGGACTATGCAGATGCATGATATTCAGAGCAGCCAGTTCGGGAATGGCGATCATAAACAAGGCCGGAACGATAGCAAAATACTTCGCTACGTCATTGGCGATAGAGAAAGTAGTCAGCGTACCACGTGTCATCAGTAATTGTTTACCGATTTCCACAATCTCTATCAACTTCGTCGGGTCGTTATCCAAATCGACCATATTACCAGCTTCTTTCGCTGCCTGTGTACCGCTATTCATGGCTACACCTACATTGGCCTGTGCCAGGGCAGGAGCATCGTTCGTTCCGTCTCCCATCATTGCAACCAATTTACCAGCCTGCTGTTCTTTCTTGATATATTCCATCTTATCTTCCGGTTTCGCTTCGGCGATAAAATCATCCACACCGGCTTTTTCAGCAATATATTTTGCAGTTAACGGGTTGTCACCTGTCACCATTACCGTCTTCACTCCCATCTTACGCAGACGTTCGAAACGTTCCTGAATACCCGGTTTGATAATATCCTGCAGTTCAATAACACCAGTCACCTTTCTGTTTACACATACTACCAGCGGTGTACCACCATTGCTTGAGATAGAAGAAATAATCTCTTCCACTTCTTTCGGAAATTCATTCCCGTCACCTTCCACCATCTTGCGGATGGCATCAAAAGCACCTTTACGAATCTGCGTTCCATCTGCCAGGTCTACTCCCGAACATTTGGTTTCAGCCGTAAACTTAATCATACGTGCTCCTGTTGTATTCAGATTACGCATACGAATGCCCGACTCACGTCCCAATTCTACGATAGACTTACCTTCCGGCGTTTCATCGGATAAGGAAGACAACAGACAAGTTTCCACAAAATCGTGCAGATCGACACCCGGAGCTGTATGGAAATGAGTTGCTTTACGATTACCAATGGTGATAGTACCCGTTTTATCCAGCAGCAATGTATCAATATCGCCCGCAGTTTCAACCGCTTTACCGGATTTAGTAATCACGTTGGCGCGAAGTGCACGGTCCATACCGGCAATACCGATGGCAGAGAGAAGTCCACCGATAGTTGTCGGGATCAGACACACAAACAAAGAAATAAGCGAAGCAATAGTGATGACGGTATTACTATAATCGGCAAACGGTTTCAAAGTCACACACACAATGACGAAAACAAGCGTAAAACCTGCCAGCAAAATAGTCAACGCAATCTCATTCGGGGTTTTCTGGCGGGAAGCACCTTCCACCAATGCGATCATCTTATCAAGAAAACTTTCTCCCGGTTGGGTAGTCACCATCACCTTTATATGATCGGACAGTACTTTCGTACCTCCTGTTACCGAACTCTTGTCGCCACCTGCCTCACGAATGACCGGAGCAGACTCACCGGTAATGGCACTTTCATCAATAGAAGCCAACCCTTCAATAATCTCACCGTCGGAAGGAATCACATCTCCTGCCTCGCAGACAAACACATCCCCTTTCTTCAACTGTGAAGAACTGACAGTAACGATTTTATTGCCTTCCACTTTCTTTGCCGGTGTCTCTTCACGAGTCTTACGCAAACTGTCGGCCTGTGCTTTACCACGTGCCTCTGCAATAGCTTCGGCAAAATTGGCAAACAGCAAAGTGATAAACAGAATGATAAACACGGCAATGTTATAAGCAAACGAACCCTGTGAAGAATTAACAATGGAGTAGAGCGTCACAAGCAGCATGACTACCGTAGCCACCTCTACCGTAAACATAATCGGATTCTTTATCATCATTCGTGGGTTCAGTTTCACGAATGATTGTTTCAAACTTTCTATAACTTGCTCCTTTGGAAACAAAGAAGCTGATTTATTATCTTTCATATCTTCTCTAATTCAGTATTACAAACTTAAATGTTCAGCAATCGTGCTCAATGCATGTACCGGGAAGAATGACAGAGCGGCAATAATGAAGATAACTACAAATGTCATTACTCCGAAAGTCAATGTATCCGTCTTCAACGTACCGGCACTTTCCGGTATGAATTTCTTCTGCGCCAGTAGCCCGGCAATGGCAACCTGTCCGATAATAGGAAGGAAGCGACTCAGAATCAAAACGATACCACATGTCCAGTTCCAGAAATAAGTATTATCACCCAAGCCTTCGAAACCGGAACCGTTATTGGCGGCACAAGAGGTGTACTCGTAAAGCTGTTCACTCAAACCGTGGAATCCTAAATTGTTCAACCACCCACCTTCACTTTCCACAAAATCTGGATGGTGTACATAAATATAACTTGAGATTGCCGTAAACACCAAGATTACAAACGGATGAAGCAGAGCTACAATCGTAGCGATTTTCATTTCGCGGGCTTCTACTTTCTTACCGAGGAATTCCGGTGTACGTCCCACCATCAAACCGCTGATAAACACTGCAATGATAATGAATGTATAGTAGTTCATCCACCCTACACCTACACCGCCAAACCAGGTATTAATCTGCATATTCAACATTTCCATCATACCGGACAGAGGCATGGTAGAATCATGCATACCATTCACAGAACCATTGGAAGTTACAGTCGTTACAATACTCCACAACGCGGTTGCTCCGGCTCCCAAACGCACTTCCTTACCTTCCATCGCACCATTGTCTTGTGCAATACCCAGCTCATCGATGCGCGGATTACCCCCCATTTCCTGACTGACATTAATGCACACACCGACCAGAAAAGCGAAAAGCATTACTCCGAATATACTGTAAGCCAACTTCTTTCTGCGGGTATAGAAACCCAGTGCAAATACCATCGCCATCGGGATAATCAAAATAGACCAACATTCTACCATGTTAGAAAGATAAGTCGGATTTTCCAATGGATGAGAGGAGTTCACGCCAAAATATCCACCGCCATTCGTACCCAACTGTTTAATAGGAACAATTGCGGCCGTAGGACCTTGAGAAACCATCTGTTCCTGACCTTCAAGAGTAGTGACTTTCATCTTACCGTCAAATCCCATCGGAGTTCCCTGAAGAATCAGGATAAAACCTACAATCAGAGAAAGAGGTAATAAGATACGCGTACAACTTATTACCAGAAATTGCCAGAAGTTACCAATCGTTTTGGTTGTTTTTGCAGCAATACTCTTCATAATACCTGCCATAGCAGCCATACCTGTTGCTGCGGTAATAAACTGGAAAAGCATGATGACGAACAATTGAGTAAAATAAGTCAGTCCGCTTTCACCGCTATAGTGCTGTAAGTTACAGTTCACCATAAAACTGATACAAGTATTGAATGCCTGATCCGGAGTCTGCGGTCCGTTGCCGTCCGGGTTTAAAGGCAACCATCCTTGTGAAACCAAGAGTACCATTCCCCAGAAAAACCAGAAAGCATTTAAAATCAACAATGCTTTCAGGAATTGTTTCCAGTTCATTTCTTCATTGGGGTCGATTCCACAAACTTTATAAATGACTCTTTCGATAGGAGCCATAAAATCAGACCAGGTCTTTTCTCCTCTGTAGACCTTGGCAATGTATTTTCCCAGTGGATAAGCCAGAATCACCATCAAGGCTATCTGAACAACCACGCCTAAAATTTCTGTATTCATATACTTTTTACCTTAAACTGTGTGTGTTACTTTAAAACTTCTCGGGTTTGATGAGCACATACATCAAATAACCGAAGATTGCAATACCTAATACGAATAATGCTGTGTACATAATCAATTCTCCTTTTTTCTTTAAATATTCTCAAACCAGTCTACACATTTCCAGAACAGCCAGAAACAAGCGAAACCGCTCAACAGGCAGAAAATAAATGATAGTGTTATTCCCATGTTTTTTACCTTTTAAATGATTACTATAAATTTTTACTTGCCATTCTTCATGCCAAATGCGTGCCACAAAAAACAAAGAATACATAATAAGCTAACATTCAAACAGATACAGACAGGCAGTTACTTTCTTACCATCCGACACACCCTTCCATTTTGAAAAAAGGATTCTATTTTGAAAGACTTTCTGTTTTTTCGTGATTTCAGAAGAGAAAAAATAAACAAATTATCATTTTGAAAGGGGATTTTCATTTTGAAAAGACAAAAGGAGGATACTACATCTTTATAATCTGTTGATAATAAACGGTTAAGCATCAACATAAGTCAATTGGTACATGCTTTGCGAAGAAATAGATATGAAACTTTATATTATTGCAAACAGATTACCTGTCAAAGTAGCCGACACAAACGGCACATTCGTATTTTCGCGTAGCGAAGGCGGACTGGCAACAGGTTTGGATTCTCTCCAGACTTCTTATGAGAAGCACTGGATAGGTTGGCCCGGAATATGTACAAATGAAGAGAAGGACCAGCAAGAGATTAACGAGAAACTACAGGAAATGAATTTTCATCCGGTCTTCTTGTCGGAAAAGCAAATTGAAAACTATTACGAAGGATACAGTAACAGTACTATCTGGCCTTTGTGTCATTACTTTTATGCTTATACCTTATATAAGAACTGTTTCTGGCAATCCTATCAACAAGTCAACCGACTCTTCTGTGAGGAGATTTGCCGGCTGATACGTCCCGGCGATAAGGTATGGATACAGGATTATCAACTGATGCTACTTCCCGGAATGTTGAGGAAAATATATCCGGAACTAAGTATCGGTTATTTCCATCATATCCCGTTCCCTTCTTACGAACTCTTCCGTATTCTTCCGGAGCGTGCCGAGATTCTGAAGGGTCTGCTGGGAGCAGACTTCATTGCTTTCCATACTCATGACTATATGCGTCACTTCATCAGTGCCGTAGAACGTGTGCTGCATCTCGACTTCAAACTGGATGAAGTACAGATCAACAACCGGATGGTCAGAGTAGAAGCATTGCCGATGGGAATCAACTATGAATCCTATCATCAGGCTTCAGAAAATAAAGAAGTACATCAGGCCATTGAACGAACCCGGAAACTTTTCGGCGAGCATAAACTGATCCTGTCAGTAGACAGACTGGATTACAGCAAAGGCATATTGCACCGTCTTCGTGGCTTTGCCACCTTCCTCGAACATCATGCCGAATATCACGGTAAAGTTACATTGGCAATGGTCATTGTCCCTTCACGCGACCATGTAGGCAGCTATGCGGAACTAAAAACAAAAATTGACGAAGAAATCGGCTCTATCAACGGACGTTACTCCACAATGAACTGGACTCCCGTATGTTATTTCTATCATGGCTTTTCACTGGAAGAACTGACTGCCATGTACTATGTGGCCGACATAGCCCTCGTCACTCCACTTCGGGACGGAATGAATCTGGTAGCCAAAGAATACGTAGCTACCAAATGCGACAATCCCGGTGTACTTATCCTTAGCGAAATGGCAGGTGCCGCCGTAGAATTGACGGACGCTATCCAAATCAACCCGAACGATACGGAACAAATAGAAAATGCTATTTGCCAGGCACTTGAAATGCCCGAAGAGGAACAAAAACAACGCCTGCAACGTATGCAAAACATTCTGTCCGTACAGACTGTCAACAAATGGGCAGCCGACTTTGTCAATGAACTGAACGCGACATGTATGAAAAACGATATGTTACGAAAAAAACGTATCGTAGCCGCTAGCATTGCACAAATCAAACTCAAGTATAACCATGCCAAACAACGCCTGATTCTGCTGGACTATGATGGTACGCTGACGGCTCTCAAACCACGTCCCGAGGATGCACAACCTACACCGGAACTCATTTCTATTCTACAACAACTGGCTAGCGATCCCGCCAATCATATTGTTATCAATAGCGGGCGGGATCACTTTACATTAGAAAAATGGCTTGGCACCCTTCCTATTTCTATGGCTGCCGAACATGGGGCTTTCTATAAAGAAAACGGAGTCTGGCATAAAAACATAAAGAAGATAGAATGGGGAGCAGGTATTCTCTCTATCCTTCAAATGTTTGTAGACCGTACTCCCCGTTCCCATCTGGAAGTGAAGGAAACTGCCCTGGCCTGGCATTATCGTGAAAGTGACGCATGGCTCGGCACATTAAGAGCCCAACAACTCGTCAACACGCTGATTTCGCTCTGTACCCGGCAGAAACTACAAATTCTGCAAGGAAATAAAGTGATCGAAATCAAATCACCGGATTGCAATAAAGGTTCGGAGGTGGGGCGTCTGCTAGCCAACAGACGTTATGATTTTGTTATAGCGATGGGAGACGACACTACAGATGAAGATATGTTTCAGGCATTACCGATGAGCGCCATCACCATTAAAATAGGTAGTGTATCCGAAGCCGCCAACTATCACCTGTCTGCCCAATCTGACGTACTTCCTTTCTTACGGTCTTTACTAGGCAAACAAAAAACTGCCACAAAAGAAGGAAGCATTAAGAATCGCCTGACTTTCGCTTTCGACTTTCTCAAAGATCTATTAAAAACTCAATAAAAAGCAATCAATATGAATAATTTAAATTATGGAGTGATAGGTAACTGCCGAACCGCAGCTCTCATTTCGCAGAACGGAAATATCGAATGGCTCTGTTTTCCCGATTTCGATTCTCCTTCTATTTTTGCCAGTCTGCTCGACCGCGAGAAAGGAGGAGCTTTCGGATTCGAAGTTTCCGGAGACTATCGCATCACACAAAGTTATGTCCCCCACACCAATATTCTTTCTACTCAATTCTCCTCCGATGAAGGAGAATTCGTAGTGCTCGACTATATGCCCTGCTATCGTTCCCAAGACGAAACAGGGCATTATTTACCTGCCGAATTATACCGCTACATACATTGGATAAAAGGAAAACCGCGTTTCAAGATCAACTACCACCCGGCTCCGAACTATGCACAGGGACAAGTGATCCTTAATATCACTCCACAGTATATCGAATCCTACTGCTCCTTTGACAACAAGGACAGACAATATTTATATGCTTCCCTGTCTCTTCAGGACATCAAAGAGAAAAAAGAAATCATTCTTGAGAAAGACGAATTTCTCCTGCTCTCCTATAACGAGAAAGTGATCCCAATCGACATAGAAAGGGAGAAGATAGAATACTGTCGTACGCTGGTATATTGGCTGAACTGGACAGACAGAAGCAAAAAATACACTCTATATAATGACGTAATCGAACGGAGTTTATTGGTTCTGAAACTAATGTCCTACCACAACGGAGCTGTGCTGGCAGCACTAACTACAAGCCTACCGGAAGCTGTGGGAGAAGTGCGCAACTGGGATTATCGCTTTTGCTGGCTTCGGGATGCTTCCATGTCCATCGAAACCATGTTTCAAATCGGACATACCGGTGCAGCCAAACGCTTTATGAAATTTATCCAATCCACATTCGTTTCCAAACATGACTATCAAATTATGTATGGCATCCGGGGCGAGCACCAACTAACCGAAGTGATACTCGACCATCTATCCGGTTATAAGAACTCCAAACCTGTACGAATAGGAAATGATGCATACCATCAGAAACAAAACGACTCTTTTGGTTACCTGATGGACTTGATTTACCAATATTATCGCCTCATGCCCGGCACACTGGATGAAATTGAAGACATGTGGGAAATGGTAAAGACCATTTTAGCAAAAGTAGTAGAAAACTGGAGAAAGCCCGATAAGGGAATCTGGGAGATCCGGGGAGAAGGACAACACTTTGTTTCTTCCAAAGTGATGTGTTGGGTAGCTTTAGATCGCGGAGCTAAAATCGCTCAAATGCTTAACAAATATAATTATAGCGAACGTTGGCAACTGGAAGCCGAAAAAATAAAGAAAGACGTGATGAAATATGGCTGGAATAAGGAACTTCAAAGCTTTACACAGACATATAATAATCAAGCAATGGATTCTTCATTACTATTGATGGAACCCTATGGATTTATAGAAGCAGATGATATACGCTATCATAAAACAGTGGAAGCTGTCAAGAAAGCCCTTTTCCATAAAGGACTTATGTATCGCTATAACAGCAAAGACGATTTCGGGTTGCCTACTTCTGCTTTTACGATTTGTACATTCTGGCTTATACGGGCATTGTTTGTAACTGGCCATAAAGAAGAAGCACGCTGCCTGTTTGACGAAGTTCTGAAATACTCCAATCATCTCGGATTGTTTAGTGAAGATATTGATTTCGAAACCAAAGAACAGTTGGGCAACTTCCCGCAGGCATATTCACATCTGGCATTAGTAAATACAGCTATCTTATTTGCAGAAGAAGAGAAGAGGTTATCTTTTATCCGGCCTTAGAGAACGCCCTGATTCAGAAGCGATAAAACACAGAAAGCCCCTTGATTCAAAATGAATCAAGGGGCTT
>ERZ791744.719-NODE-719-length-28762-cov-4.441077_pt1 | contig 28762 bp, 30 predicted proteins | sample MGYA00510039_ERZ791744 | MGnify/ENA primary metagenome ERZ791744 (study PRJEB30046, sample SAMN00791969) | human gut metagenome | study: EMG produced TPA metagenomics assembly of the A metagenome-wide association study of gut microbiota in type 2... | reverse complement strand
TGCCGACAAACGCGGCGGCGCGGGAAAACCCCGCGCCGCCGGAATGGTCTGTTTTTTTACTTGGCCACGGCGTCCTTCAGGGCCTTGCCGGCCTTGAAAACGGGGGTCTGGGAAGCGGGGATCTCGATGGTCTCCTTGCTTCTGGGGTTGCGGCCGGTGCGGGCAGCGCGCTTCTTCACCTCGAAGGAGCCGAAGCCCATGAGCTGCACCTTCTCCTCCTCATGCAGGGCGGCGGTGATGGTGCCCAGGGTGGCGGCGATGACAGCCTCGGTGTCCTTCTTGGACATGCCGGTCTTTTCCGCCACGGCGGCGATCAGTTCGGTCTTATTCATGATAGTCCTCCTAAAAATTTTCCTTGGTCAAAATCTATCCCAAAGCGATGAATATCGCATCAGAAACCTGGGTCAGATGGGGGCCGCCTTACTTGGCGGCGTTCCACAGGCCGGTCATTTCCTCCAGGGTCAGGTCCGACACGCTGACGCCCCGGTCCCGGGCCCCCTGCTCCACCGCCCCATAGCGGCGGATGAACTTTTCACAGGCGGCGTTCAGAGCGTCCTCCGGGTCCACTCCGGCAAAGCGGGCGGCCTTCACGGCGGCAAACAGCACGTCCCCCAGCTCCTCGGCCACGTTGGCGCCGTCCTGCACCGCCTGGTGCAGCTCGCCCACCTCCTCGTCCAGCTTGGACAGGGCCCCCTGGATATCCGGCCAGTCGAAGCCGTCGTCCGCGGCCTTTTTCTGGAGCTTTTCCGCCCGCCACAGGGCAGGCAGGGACCGGGCCACGCTGTCCATGGCCTGGGTGGTGGTGCGCTGGTGCTTTTCCCGGCGCTTGATGGCGTCCCAGCTGACAAGGACCGACTGGGCGTCCTTTTCCGGCTTCGCGCCGCCGAACACATGGGGGTGGCGGAAGATCAGCTTCTTCACCACGCCGTCCACCACGTCCTCCATGGTGAACCGGCCCCGCTGGCGCTCGATGTCCGCGTGGAACACCACCTGCATCAGCACGTCCCCCAGCTCCTCCCGCAGCAGGTCCGCATCGTCCCGGTCGATGCCCTCGGCGGCCTCATAGGCCTCCTCCAGCAGTCCCCGGCGGATGGATTGGTGGGTCTGCACCTGGTCCCAGGGGCAGCCCTCCGGCGAGCGGAGCACCCGGATGATCTCCAGCAGGTCGTCGTAGTCGTATCGCGCTTTCTCCTTAAAATGTACCATATTCCCGCTCCTATTGCAAGTCCTCTTATCGGCAAAATAGCCTGATGAGGCTGTTTTTCGTGAAAAATGTACGGAATTTTCGTCTATTTCAGCCGCAGCCAGCGGACAAGACGCTCCCCGCCGGGCAGGGCCATGGCCTCCTCCCGGCCCACGGCCCCCAGCAGCAGCGCCGCCCCGGCGTAGATCACCGCCGCCAGAGCCACCGCCAGCAGGGTAGCCAGACCCCCGGGCAGCAGGTCTGCCAGCAGCCGGTGGAGCCACCATGCCGCCGCTCCCATCCCCAGGGCCGCCAGCCCCGGCCGGGAAAATACCCGGAAATAATCGGGCCTTTCCGGCACATACCGGGCGATGGCCCCCAGGTTCAGCACCGTGATCAGGGCATAGCAGCACAGGGTGCTCACCGGCAGGCCCCGGATGCCGTAATCGGGGTTGGAGATCATCAGATAGTTCAGGGCGATCTTCAGCCCGCCTCCGGCCAGCAGAGTCCAAAGGGGGACTTTTTCCCGGCCATAGGCCTGCAAAATCCCGTTGGACAGGGCCATCAGGCACACAAAAATGCTGCCGACGCCCAGAATTTCCAGGTGATACGCCGCGGCCTCCAGGGTGGCCGCCCCCTTGGCCGGGTACAGCAGCTCCAGAATGGGCCGGGCCAGAACACTGAGCCCCACCCCCGCCGGCAGGGCCAGCAGGGCCGTCAGCCGGAAGGCGGCGGCGGTGTGCCGCCCGGCGGCGGACCGGTCCCCCCGGGCCAGAGCCGCCCCGATGGCGGGGATCAGGCTGATGGTCAGAGGATAGATAAACGCCGCCGGAAGGGCAAACAGATTCCCGGCATAGCTGTAGGTCCCGTAGAGGCCGGCGGCCTCCGGCTCCGTCAGGCCCCAGGAGGTCTGCAGGATGCCCATGGTGATGGACTGGTCCAGCAGATTGATCACCGACAGGCTCACGGAGCCCACGGTGATGGGCACCCCGATGGCCAGCAATTGGCGCAGAATATCCCGGCTCTGTCCCGGGTCGTCCCGGCCCTTGTCCCGGGACAAATGGGTCGCTGTCCACACGGTCAGGGCCAGCAGGGACAGAATCACCCCCGCCGTGACCCCGGCGATGGCACCGGCGGCGGCTATGTGGGAGGGGTACCCCTGCCGCAGCAGCCACCAGGCAAGACCCAGGCCCACCATCAGCTTGCTGGCGGATTCGATGACCTCGCTGGCGGCGGTGGGCCGCATATCGCCCATGCCCTGGGTATAGCCCCGGATCACCGACACCAGACACACGCACAGCACCGCCGGAGACAGCACCCGGATGGCGTCCTCCGCCCGGGTGTTGTGCATCCACCCGGCCAGGTCACCGGCCAGGAAGAACATCAGGCCGCTGCTGAGAAGCCCCAGCAGCAGAAACAGCCAGAAGGCCACGGAGACGATGCGCCGCCGCCGGTTTACCCAGCCCAGAGCCTCCGCCTGGGACACCAGCCGGGAAAGGGCCAGGGGAAGCCCGGCGGTGGACACCATCAGCAGCAGGTTATAGATGTTATAGGCGGCGTAAAAATAGTTCATGCCCTGCTCGTCCAGCAGGTTCCCCAGAGGGATCTTATACAGGGCGCCGATGGCCTTGGTGACAAGCATGGTGACCGTCAGCAGGGCGGCGCCCCCTAAAAATGACTGCTTCCCCCTGGTCATGGACCCTCCTCATTTCATTTCTTCATATTTTCATGGAACGCCCGGAAGGCCGACAGGTTCTCGGCGATCTTTTCGGGCCGCTGGATATACTCCGTGGGATACTTGGCGTGGAACACCCGCTGGATGCGGCCCCGGACCGGGTCCACCATCTTGGTGGAGCCGCCTGCCCCCAGGGAGAGGATGCTGTGCAGCTCCTCCATGATGTAAATATTATACAGCCCCTGGGCTCCGGATATGCACCAGCCCACGTTTTCAAAGCTGCCGGACATATACTTCTGGCGATAGAGATAGTACGGAGAGAATCCGGCGGCGCGGAGGGTGGGGTCGGCATAGTCCAGCATCCGGGCCACGTCCTCCGCCGTGGGGATGGGCAGACCCTCCAGCAGGATGCGGCTGCCCTTTTTCAGGCTCAGGGTATGGACGGTGATGTTGTCGGCCCCGAAGGTCAGGCACTTGTCCAGGGTCCGGCGGAAGCCCTCCGGCGTGTCGGCAGGCAGCCCGGCGATCAGGTCCATGTTCACATGGGGAAAGCCCATGGACGCGGCCAGGGCCATGGTGTCCTCAATGTCCCGGGCGGTGTGGCGGCGGCCGATGGCCCGGAGCACTTCGTCCTCCAGGGACTGGGGATTGACGCTGATGCGGTCGGCCCCGTGGTCCAGCAGCACCTGGAGCTTTTCCCGGGTGATGGTGTCGGGCCGTCCGGCCTCGATGCAGTATTCCGCGCAGCCGGACAGGTCGAAGCTGCGGTTCAGGTGGGTCAGCAGCCGGTCCATCTGCTGGGCGGACAGGGTGGTGGGGGTGCCGCCGCCCATATAGAAGGACTTGATGCGCAGGCCCGTCTCCCGGACCATTTGGGCGGCGTCGGTGATCTCCCGGCACAGCACCTCTAAATACGGCTCCATCAGCCCCAGGGATTTTTCCACCGACTGGGACACGAAGCTGCAATAGGCGCAGCGGGTGGGGCAGAAGGGGATGCCGATATACAGGGAGATGTCCTCCGGGCGCAGGTCCGCCTTGGCCCGCAGGCCCTCCTGGGCGGTCTCCACCGCCAGGCGGCGGCGGGAAGGGGAGACATAGTAGGTGTCCCCCAGAATGCGGCTGACCTGGGCGTGGGTCTTTCCCTGCTCCAGCAGCCGGGCCGCCAGCTTGCCGGGGCGGATACCCGTCAACGCCCCCCAGGCCGGGGTGACGCCGGTGATGCTTCGGGCGGCCTTGAAGAAGCTGAGCTTCACGGCCTTCTGCCGCAGGCGCTCCCGCTCATACTCGTCCGTCACGTCCCGCAGCAGGGCCCGGGAGGTCCCCCGGCCCAGCCTGCCGCCGTGGGCGATCTCGGTGGTGGCGGTGGCGTATACCGGCCCCTGGTGCAGGTCCACCCGGGCCCAGTTGTCCTCCCCCGGCTCCGGCTCCTGATACACGGGCCGCTCCTCCGGGAAGAAGGCCAGCAGGCTCTGCTCCACGGCGTAGCGGTCGTCATGACCGCGAAAAACCAGTTTCATAGCCCCGCCCCTTACTTCATGCCCTGGCGGACATAGGGATTCACCCGGCGCTCATAGTCCAGGGTGGTGGGCTGGTCGTGGCCGGGGTAGACCCGGTAGGACCCGGGCAGATTCCCCAGGCGGGCCAGGGACTGCAGCATCTCCCGATAGTCGCCGCCGGCGAAGTCCGTCCGACCGCAGGAGCAGCGGAACAGGGTGTCGCCGGAGAAGATCACATCCTCCGCCACCAGGCACACGGAGCCCTTGGAGTGGCCCGGAGTTTCCAGCACGGTGACAGTCAGGCTCCCCAGGGTCAGGGTGTCGCCGTCGTGATAATAGCGCTGGTTATGCTCCGGCAGCCGGGAAAACACCAGCTCCATGTCCCCCACCCGGCCGTCCACCACGTCCTTTTCGTTGATGTACCGGCAGGTCCGGGTACTGCTCTAAGATGGGGCGCACGGCGGTGGTGTGGTCAAAGTGGCCGTGGGTCAGCAGGATATACTGCAATTGGCAGCCGGACCTGGCCACCATGTCCAGCACCCGGGGGGCCTCGTCGCCGGGGTCGATCAGGGCGCAGACCCCTGCCGTCTCGTCGCTCAGCAGGTAGCAGTTGGTCATAATGGGGCCCACCATAATGGAATCAATTTTCATGGGTTCAACCTCCTGTTCAGGATAAAAGCGGGCGGACAGCGGCGTCCGCCCGGAAGAATGTGGAATACGTTACGCATTCAGCTGGTCCGTGTCCACCACCAGGGTCAGAGGTCCGTCGTTGACGGATTCCACCAGCATCTCGGCGCCAAACTCGCCGGTTTCGGTATGGATGCCCTTTTCCCGGCACAGGGACACGAACTTTTCATACAGGGGGATGGCCACCTCGGGCCGGGCGGCGGCCAGAAAGTCCGGGCGGCGGCCCTTGCGGCAGTTGCCGTACAGGGTGAACTGGGAGATCACCAGAATTTCACCGTTGACGGTTTCCAGACCACGGTTCATCTTGCCGTCCTCATCCTCGAAGATCCGCAGTCCCGTCAGCTTGTCCGCCAGCTTCACGGCCTGGGCCTCGGTGTCGTCATGGGTGATGCCCAGCAGGATCAGGAAGCCGGGGCCGATGCTGCCGATGGTTTTGCCGTCCACGGATACGGAGGCGCTTTTCACGCGGGTCAGCACTGCTCTCATGGTAATATAGTCTCCTTTTCGGTTAATATATTGTGTTTTCTCTCAGCCCGCCGGGCGGGTGACCCGCATGACGCCGGAAATCTGCTCGATGCGGCGCATGACGGTTTTCAGCTGCTGGCTGCTGGACACGTCGGTATCCAGGGTGATCAGGGCGAAGCCGTCGGGGGTGGAGCGGGCGTTCATGGAGGCCACATGGGTCTTGGTGGAGGAGAGCACCGTGGAGATATCCACGATGAGGTTGATGCGGTCCTTGGCCACCACCTGGAGGGTGGTGCGGAAGGTGCCCTCCACGTCCTCGGCCCAGGACACCTTGATCCAGCGGCCCTCCTCATCGGGACGGCGGCGGGCCGGGTCGGCGTTGGGACAGTCCCTCCGGTGGACGGACACCCCGTAGCCCTTGGTGATGAAGCCCACGATGTCGTCCCCGGGGACGGGGGTGCAGCACTTGGAGAACTTCACCAGGCAGTTGCTGAGGCCCTCCACAATGATGCCCTTTTCGCTGTGGGTGCGCTTGGGCACGGCGGGGCGGGTGGCATCGGGGCGGCCTTCCAGCGGCACCTCCGCCTGGCGCTCCTCCTGGTGCTGGTGGAGAATGCGCTGGATATCCTCCCGGATGCGGCCGATGACCTTCAGGCTGCTGATGCCCCCGTAGCCGATGGCGGCGTACAGGTCGTCCAGGCTCTTATAGGTGAGCTTTTTCAGGATGCCGGGGAGGTTTTCGTCGTTGGTAAGCTCCTTCAAAGACACGCCGCAGCGCTTGAGCTCCGACTCAAAGGAGGCCCGGCCCGTGACCACGTTTTCGTCCCGGCGCTCCCGCTTGAGCCACTGGCGGATCTTGGACCGGGCGTTGCTGGACCGGGCGATCTTCACCCAATCCCGGCTGGGACCGTGGGCCGACTGGGAGGTGACCACCTCCACGATGTCGCCGTTTTTCAGGCGGCAGTCGAAGGGCACGATGCGGCCGTTGACCTTGGCGGCCACCATGTGGTTGCCCACGGCGGAGTGGATGTTATAGGCAAAGTCGATGGGGGTGGCCCCGGCAGGCAGGTTGATGACGTCGCCCCGGGGGGTGAACACAAATACCTCGTCGGCGAACATGTCCACCTTCAGGGAGTGGATGAACTCCTCGGCGTCGGCCCCCTCCTGATTCTCCAGCAGGCGGCGGACCCACTCATACCGGCCCTCGTCGCCGCCGCCCTGGCCGTTCTGCTTATACTTCCAGTGGGCGGCGATGCCGTATTCGGCCACCTCATGCATCTCCTTGGTGCGGATCTGCACCTCGAAGGGGACGCCGTTCTGGCCCATGACGGTGGTGTGGAGACTCTGGTACATGTTGGGCTTGGGAGTTCCGATATAGTCCTTGAACCGGCCCAGCACGGGTTTGTACAGGTCGTGGATGATGCCCAGAACGTAATAGCAGTCGGACACCGTGTCCACGATGACCCGGAAGGCGAACAGGTCATACACGTCGTCCAGGGACTTGTTCTGGGTGTACATCTTGCGATAGATGGAGTAGGGGTGCTTCATGCGGCCATAGACATAGCCGTCGATATGGGCCTCCTCCAGGCGCTGGGTGATCTGGTCGTGGATGGAGGACATGAAGCCGTCGTACTCCGTGGCCTTCTCGTCCAGGGCGTCCACGATCTCCCGATAGCTGATGGGGTCCAGGTATTTCAGGGACAGGTCCTCCAGCTCCCACTTCATCTTCTGCATGCCCAGGCGGTGGGCGATGGGGGCGTAGATCTCCAGGGTCTCGAAAGACTTCTGCTTCTGCTTCTCCGGGGTCTGGTACTCCATGGTGCGCATGTTGTGGAGCCGGTCGGAGACCTTGATGAGGATCACCCGGATGTCCTTGGACATGGCCAGCAGCATTTTGCGCAGATTCTCCATCTGCTCCTGGGCCTTGGAGGTATAGTGGACCCGGGTCAGCTTGCTGACCCCCTCCACCAGGTCCGCCACCGTGGGGGAGAACTGCTTGGCGATGTCCTCGTGGGTGGCGGAGGTATCCTCAATGGTGTCGTGGAGCAGGGCGGCCTCGATGGACTCGGAGTCCAGGTGCAGCTCCTCGGCCACGATCTGGGCCACGGCCAGGGGGTGGGTCACAAAGGGTGAGCCGTCCTTGCGCAGCTGGCCCTGGTGGGCGGCGGCGGCAAATTCATAGGCGGCCCGGATCTTGTCGAAGTTGGCGGTGGGATTATAGGCCCGCACCGTGTCCTCCAGGCGTTGATAGCGTTCTTCCATTGTCATAAGCGTCCCCCTCCTCGTGATGTGTCCAGCGCCCGGTGCAGGCGCAGCAGATATTCCGAACGGTCCAGGGCTACCTTCTTGCCCTGGCTGGTGAGATGCAGGCTTATGCTGTCGCCCAGGCGGCGGCACTGCAGCAGGCCCCGCTCCCGGAACACCTCCAGGCACAGCACCGTCCGCAAAAAGGGCTCCGCCCCCTGCAGCGCCCCGGACAGCCGCCGCAGCAGCGGCAGATAGTCCGTTTCCAGTCCGTCGGGGGGCACCGCGTGCTGCAGGGCCCGCCACAGGCTCACGCACTGGTCCCGGGAGGGCAGCAGGCGCACGGCGTCCCGGGGACGCAGCTCGTCCCCCCGCAGGCAGCGGTCCACCAGCTCCAGGGACTCCTCCTCTCGGGTGCTGCCGGTAAGGGAGGGACGGATATCCACCATCTGCATCTGGACGGTGCGGCTGCTGCGGAACTCGTTGATCTGAAGATAGAAGGCGGCGTCCACCCGGTCGCCGGGGGCCACGCCGCAGGTCTGGGCCACGGCGGAGAAGAAGATGCCGTCAAACTGGGCGCTGCCCTTGGTCAGGCGCAGCTTCAGGTGCCGGTTCTGGCCCACATTCTGAAGCCGGTCCAACGTGGCGCCCCGCAGGCAGAACACCGGCCGGGCGTTGCCCGCCCCGTAGGGCTCTAAGGCGTCCAGGGCCTCCACCTCCGCCAGGGTCACCCGGCCCGCCTGGCCGATGGGCACGTCCACCTGCAGGCAGGACACCGGGGCCTTGCCGCCCCGGAACCGGCTGGCGTATTGGTTCATCCGCTGCCGGAAGGCGGGGATGTTCTTTTCTTCAATGGTAAAGCCCGCCGCCAGCTCATGGCCGCCGAAGCCCAGCAGCAGGTCGGAGCAGGACTCCAGCGCGGCGAACAGATTGAACCCGCCCCAGCTGCGGCAGGAGCCCTTGCCGGTGCCGCCGGACAGGTGGATCATAAAGCTGGGACAGGCGTATTTTTCCGAAAGGCGGGAGGCCACGATGCCCACCACCCCCTGGTGCCAGGTGTCGGAGGCCAGTACCAGGGCGCTGCGCTCCTGGGGCGGGGTCTCCTCGATCTGTTCCACGGCCTGGGAGTAGATCTCCTGCTCCACGGCCTGGCGCTCCCGGTTCAGGGCGCACAGCTCCCGGGCCAGGTGCTCCGCCCGGTGGGGATCGGTGCACAGCAGCAGGTCCGCCGCCATGTCCGCCGCGCCCATGCGCCCGGCGGCGTTGATGCGGGGGGCCAGGACGAAGCCAATCTGCACGGAGGTGACGGTTTTGTCGGACAGGCCCGCCTCATGCAGCAGGGCGTGGAGGCCGATGAAGTCCGACCGGCTGATGGACGCCAGGCCCCGGGACACGATGGTGCGGTTTTCGTCGGACATCTGCATCACGTCGGCCACGGTGCCGATGGCGGCCAGGGTGCAGTAGCGGGACAGCAGGGCCTCCTCCCGGCTCTCGCCCCCCAGGGCCAGCACCAGCTTCAGCGCCACGCCGCAGCCGGCCAGGTGCTTGAAGGGATAGCCGCAGTCGGGCCGGTGGGGGTCCACCACGGCGCAGGCCGGGGGCAGCTCCTCCTTGCACTCGTGGTGGTCCGTCACCACCACGTCCATGCCCAGGGAGTTGGCGTAGGCCACCTCCTCCACGCCGGTGATGCCGCAGTCCACCGTTACCAGCAGGCGGACCCCCTGCCCGTGCAGGGACAGGATGGCGTCCCTTCCCAGGCCGTAGCCATCCTCGATGCGGCGGGGGATATAGTGCACCACATCGCCGCCCCGGGACAGGAGATAGTCCACCAGGATCACCGTGGCGGTGATGCCGTCCACGTCATAGTCGCCGAAAACGGCGATCTTTTCCCCGTCGGCCAGGGCGCGGCTCACCCGCTGGGCGGCCTTGTCCATGTCCTTCATCAAAAAGGGGGAATAGGGCAGGTCCCGGTCCCGCTCCAGGAAAGCGGCGGCCTCCTCCGGGGTGGTGATCCCCCGGGAGGCCAGCACCGAGGACACCAGATAGGGGTACCCGGCCCCGGTGAGCCGGTCCACTGCCCCGGCGGGCAGCTCCGGTATGCTCCACTGCTGATATTTCATGACAGGACACCCCTTTCCCGGTACTGCAAATAATATTTTATTATAGCAAACACCGAATGACTTGACAAGGGGCGGACGTTGGATTTTCGGGGATTTTGCCAGCCGGTGTGCGTCTGCGGGAGACAGCCGGAAACCCGGACCTATAAAACGGACACATCCGGATAGAAAACCCGCCTATCCCCGAAGGGCATACCGGCGTAGAACAGACGCATAAGCTGAAAACATCTGTGTGGGGAGGAATCGCTATGAACGCTGCGGCATTTATCCGGGCCGCCGCCCCCTGGGTGATTATGGGCCTGCCGGTGGCCGTTTTCGCCGCCCGAGGCGCATCCGGCCCAGCCGTCCATCACCGGCAGCTCCATCGGCGTGCTGAACGTGCAGAAGCGGATCAAGCTGCTGTCCACGAACCTGTCCATTGCGGAGGTGTCGGAGCGGTCGGGCTATGGCGACTATCGGGTGTTCACCAAGGTGTTCAAGAAATCCGAGAGGGTGACTCCCTCCCAGTACCGGCGGGATTTCCTGGAGAAATAGGCGCTATTCCCTACCGCGCCGGTATGCTGAGGGCTTGACAAAAAACGACAGCCGTGATAGAATATCCTCACAATCCAAGGGGTGCTGGCGCAAGCCGGCTGAGATGAGACGTATCGCCGTCCGGTCCCTCGAACCTGATCCGGGTAATGCCGGCGTAGGAATGCGAGAATATGGCTTTTGTTTCCGCATTGCGACGCCTCCAGGGCCCGCGATGCGGTTATTTTTTTTCAAAGAGGAGAAAGACACATGAAAATCAACAAGACCCGCATGATCTGCGAGGCCGCCATCTTCATCGCCATGGCGGAGATCCTGAGCCTGATCAAGCTCTATGAGTTCCCCAACGGCGGCTCCATCACCCTGGAGATGCTGCCCATCATCCTGTTCGCCGCCCGGTACGGCTGCGGCTGGGGCTCTCTGGCGGGCCTGGTGTACGGCACCATCACCTACCTCATCGGCAACAAGTTCTCCATTGACTGGACCACCATTCTCTGCGACTATTTCCTGGCCTTTGTGGCCCTGGGCTTCGGCGCGGGCCTGCTGTCCCGCCGCAAGTGGAGCGTTTACTATGGCACGGTCATCGGCGGCGTGCTGCGCTTTTTGGCGCATTTCCTCATCGGCGTCTTTGTGTGGGGCAAGTGGATGCCCGACACGTTCCTCGGCAAGCCCATGACCAGCCCCTGGATCTACTCCCTGATCTATAACGGAAGCTACATGCTGCCCAGCATCGTTCTGTGCCTGGTGGTGTTTGCCCTGCTGTATAAGCCGCTGCGGAAGTATTTCACGTCGGCAGACCTGCTGGCGGCGTAACGCCTCTTACCCTCTCCGGGGGCGGGCCAAACCGCCCCCGGAAAATTTTTTCAGAAACCGGAAAAAAAGTGTTGACAAACGCCGGAAAACGAGTATAATAAATCTTGTTCGTCAGGAACATAGCGGGATTGTGTAAAGGTAGCACAGCGGACTCTGACTCCGTATGTGAGGGTTCGAATCCTTCTCCCGCTGCCAAAAAGACTCTCAGCAAAAGCTGAGGGTCTTTTCTTTTTGCCATGGTTCTCTCATAGGGATTCCCGGGCCGCCGAGGGCAGCGGCTCCTATTCGGAAAATATGCGGACCTGTCCGCCGTCCGGGGCCTCCAGAGCGGCGTACCGGCCCTGCTTCTCCAGGGCAGCGAAGACCGGGAGGTCCCCTGCGGCGGCTGCTCCCTGTATGCCCGCCGGGCGGAACTGCCCGGCGCGGACTTCCGGCTGATCACGGACCCCGCCAGCAATCAGCATATGACCGTCATCCGCCAGGCCGGACAGTCCGGCGTCAACCGGGACACCATGGCCCTGGTGGACAAATTTCTGGACCGGCTGTTCTGATCCCATAACGCCGCAGAGGCGGCAGACGAAATCGTCTGCCGCCTCTGTTTTATTATCAGTACCCCGCTCCCTGGGTGACGATCTTCGCCCACAGCACGGGGCCCACGGCCCCGGTGGGGTCGATGCCCAGCTTTCGCTGCAAGGCCAGCACAGCGGCCTGGGTACCCCGGCCGAAAATGCCGTCCTCCGCCACGGTGGGAATATCCGGGTCCTGGGCCGCAATGCGATTCAGCTGCTGCTGCAAAAACAGTACCGTGTCGCCCCGGTCCCCCAGGACGATGAACCGCCCCGGATAAATCTCCCGGGCAAACTGCTGATAGTCCTCCGGCAGGTCCTCCAGCACATCCTCATAGGCCCGCCGCAGGGCGTTCCAGGTGTCCCGGCCCACCACGCCGTCGGTGGGAAGGCCCGCATAGCTCTGGAAGGCGTACACGGCGTCCAGCATCTCCTGGTCAAAGACATCGCTGAGCCGGATGGGCGGCAGCTCCGGCAGGAAATACCCCAGAAAAGCCAGGAAAAACCGCACCGTCCGCACCGCCAGGCCGCTGTCCCCCAGCCGCAGGGCCTCGGTATACTGCCTCTGCACCTCGGAGATGGTCAGCCCCTCGCCGGACAGCTCCGACAGGCCCTTGACGCCGTTATAGATCTGCTTGATCTTGTACCAGGTGGCCTTGCCCACGATGCCGTCCGGGGTCAGGTTGAAGATCTGCTGGAAGGACTTCACCGCCTCCTCCATGGGCACATCGAACACCGTGGACGGCTCCGGGATCTCCGGAATGGCCGGATAGTTCCGGCGGATGCGGCTCAATTGCCGCTGGAGAAGCAGCACGTCGTTGCCCACGTCCCCCCGGCGCAGAGGCCGCCCGGGATAGGAGGGCACGTTCCCCCCTACCGGAGCGTTGAACACAATGCTGATATTCCCTCCGTAGTAGTATTGCAGAATCTCATAGGGGTTCATGCCGTCCCGGGCCAGGTCCACACTGCCCCACTGGGACAGCCCCCCGCACTGGGTCCGCACTCCGTCGCAGAACTGGGCAAACAGCGGCTCCACGCTGCCCTGCCGGACGATATAGTTGTTGAAGCTGTCGTCCACGATCTGGCTGATGTTCTCGAAAACGTCGCCGCCGTCCACATAGGCCTGGTCATACTGGGTGGTGCTGGTGATGTCATAGTCGTACCCCCGGGTGCGGTAATACTCGGTATACACCCGGTTCAGGGCATAGGAGATCTGGGCCAGGATGTTGGCCCGGATGGCGTTCTCCGGCCAGGTGGGGTAAATTTCGTGGGAGGCCACGTTCTTGATATAGGCGGCAAAGGGCACCTCCACGTTCCGGGCCGAGGACCCCGGCGGGCCCAGGTGTACGGTAATGGTCTCCGGGACCACAGGCGTTGCAGGCATAGCGCTCCCCCCCTTATATCACCGGCTCCAGCATCACCGGCAGAATGGATTCGATGCGGGCATACACCGTGACCTCCCGGTCCTCCTGGGGCACGAACAAGGGGTGCCGCACCGACACCAGGTAACCGGTGCCGCTGATGGAGGCGGTGTCCGGCGCCTGGGACCAGGCGGCGGGCAGGGCCGGCAGGGCGATGCCCTGAACGATACCCGATTCATCGGTCAGCCCCCGGTAAAACGTGTGGGTCTGGCCCCCGAACCGCCGGTATACCTCCACCCTTGCCCCGGCCACCGGAAATATTCCGCCGCCGGAGGCCACCTGCACCCGCAGACTCCCCTGGTCGGGGTGGGCCTGCAAAAATGTGGACAGGGGCACATGCTGGGAAAAATCGGACATAGACATACATCCTTTCCTGGAAACTTCCCCTCAGTATATGCCCCCGTCCCGGGAAAAATACGCCTTTTCCGCCGTGGCTGCTCCAATAACCATGCCGCGAACCCTCTGATACTGATTCTTGATTAAAAGATTTAATCAAGAATCACGTGTGCTACGCACACTCGCATCGTGCGAAAGCACGCTGCGCCGTCTCATGCAGAATCTGACGCGCCCTTGGCGCTATAAAAAGCTTTTCAAGCTTTTTAACAGATTCTAGTATGATATAACACAACCCCCTCCGGCATAGCCGGAGGGGGTTCGTTTATTCCAGAATCAGCCAGTTTTCTTCCTTTTCGGTGACGTAGCCCACCTGGGCCGCGGCGGGGATGGCGTCCCGCAGCTCCCGCAGGCAGGCCTCCGCGTCGGCGGGGTCCACCGCCATCAGCAGGCCGCCGCTGGTCTGGGGATCATACAGCAGGTCCTGCATGGTGCGGCTGACGTCTCCCCGGACGGTGACGCCCTTCTGGGCGAAATCCCGGTTCCGGTATGCCCCGGCGGGGATCAGGCCCATGGCCGCCAGGTCCCAGGCCTCCGGGTGGAAGGGGACGTTCCCGCTCTGGATGTGCACGGTGCAGCCGCTGCCCTGGGCCATCTCGAAGCCGTGGCCCAGCAGGGCAAAGCCCGTCACGTCGGTGCAGCTGTGGACCCGGTATTTCACCATGATATCCCGGGCGGTGCGGTTCAGGGCGGCCATCTGGCGATAGATCCGGTCCATCACCGCAGGCTCCGCCAGCCCCGCCTTGGCGGCGGTGGTCAGCACGCCCACGCCCAAGGGCTTGGTCAGCAGCAGGACGTCCCCGGGCTTTGCGCCGCTGTTGGTCAGCACCCGCCTGGGGTCCACGAAGCCCGACACGGCCAGGCCGTAAATGGGCTCCGCGCCGTGGATGGTGTGTCCCCCGGTGATGATGGCCCCGGCCTCATAGGCCTTGTCGTATCCGCCCCGCAGCAGCTCCTGGACCATCTCCCGGGTCATGGACTCCGGCAGGCACAGGATGTTCAGGGCCAGCTTCGGCTCCCCGCCCATGGCGTACACGTCGCTGATGGCGTTGGCCGCGGCGATCTGCCCATACAGGAAGGGATCGTCCACAATAGGCGGGAAAAAGTCCGTGGTCTGCACCAGGGCCGTGTGCTCGTCCAGATAATACACGCTGGCGTCGTCGGACTTGTCATACCCCACCAGCAGCCGGGGGTCCGAATGGGTCCGGAACCCGTCCAGCAGCTTCGCCAGGGTCCCGGCCCCCACCTTGGCCCCGCATCCGGCGCAGGAGGCCAGCTTGGTCAGCTTCACTTCTGTTTCCATGGTCATTCCTCCGTCCGTTGATAAACCGGCGTATAGCTCCGCCCGTCCCAGGCGGCAATGCGCTCCACGTCTCCGGCGGCCTCGCCCTGGGGCTCCAGCCACCGCCCCTCGCACCGCACGCAGGTGCCGCAGCTGCTGCTGAGATTCCGGGGCACCGGCATCACCCGGCACTCGATCCCCTGCTCCCGGCACAGCTGCTGATACCGCATGGCGCCGAAGTGAGAAAAAAACGTTGCGAAATAGGTCATTTGGTAAAGGTCAGCGTCCATTCGCCGCCGTTTTCCTGCACCTGGACCTGATAGCCCTGGTGCTGGGCATAGCGGGTGGTGTTCTCCCGGGAGGCGTGGTTGTCCACCAGGATCTGATAGGCGGCCTCGCCGCTCTGCATAGCCGCCCGCAGCAGCACCACGGGCTCGGGGCAGGACAGCCCCCGTGCGTCGATGACTTTCATGTTGTCTCCTCCTTATGCTTTCTTCCGGAAGGTGTTCAGGCAGCCGATGGCGGCCACAACGACCAGGCCGATGACCACGGCGATCTTGCCGTTGGCGGTGGGGCCCTCCGCGCTGGAGGCCAGGCCGAAGTTATGGGCAAAGGCAGCGCCCACGATCAGGCCCAGCACCGTCACGGCGCTGTCGGAGCTGCCCTCGCCGGAGAGCACCAGCTGGCGCAGGGGGCAGCCGCCCAGCAGCACGCAGCCAAAGCCCACCAGCACCATGCCCAGGCAGTTCCACAGGCCGTCGGTATGGGCGATGGGCTGGCCCTCAAAGGCCAGGTGAAAATAGGTGCCGTCGGTGGCGCCGGTGAGGATCAGGTTGCACACCAGGGCGCTGATCAGGATGGCGCCGAAGCCCATCAGCAGCTTGGGTTCCCGGAACAGCACCACGTCGCGGATGCCGCCCACCATGCACAGGCGGGTCCGCTGGGCCAGAGCGCCCACGATCAGGCCCGCCGCCAGGCTGATGAGCACGGCAGCGTGCTTGGCGCCGGGGCCGCCGCCGGCCTCGGTGAAGTAGATGAAGGCGGGAGCTGCCACCAGCAGGATAAACACCACCACCTGGATGGCCGGGAACAGGAAGCCCTCCAGCCTGGCCATGGAATAGGAGCGCTTCAGGGAATAGCCCTTCTTCAGGAAGAACACGCCCGCCAGAATGCCCAGCACGAAGCCAAGCCCGCCCAGCAGAGCGTTCAGGTCGCCGCCGGCCAGGCGCAGGATCATGCGGAGGGGGCAGCCCAGGAACATCAGGCAGCCGATCATCACGAAAAAGCCCAGCACGAAGCGGGTCAGGGGCGCGCTGCCGCCCTTGGCGGAGAACTCACCCTTGAACAGGGCGATGCCGAAACTGCCCAGCACCAGGCCGATGATCTCCGGCCGGATATACTGCACGGCGGCGGCCCGGTGCAGGCCCAGACCGCCTGCGGTATCCCGCAGGAAGCAGGCGATGCAGAAGCCCATGTTGGCAGGGTTGCCGAAAAAGACCAGCAGCGACGCAATGACGCCGATGATCAGGCCCGCAATGACGATATGCAGGCGCTCACGTTTGATGTTCATTTGGAAAAATACCTCTCTCTCTTGAAAAATTCCAACAGACATTGTATCATATAATAATAGTTTATGTCTACCATTATTTTTTTGAAAATACAACGTATTGTTTCGGGAGGGACCCATATGGAGCCGATTTATCTGGACAACGCCAGCACCAGCTTCCCCAAGCCGCCCCAGGTGGCCCAGGCCATGTTCGACTATGTCACCGGCTGCGGCTGCAACATCGGCCGGGGCGGCTATGAGGGGGCGTATCAGGCGGAGGAGACGGTGCTGCGCACCCGCCAGCAGCTGTGCCGCCTGTTCCACGGGCCGGACAGCCGATGCGTGGCGTTCACCAAGAACATCACCGAAAGCCTGAACGTCCTGCTGAAGGGCCTGCTGCGGCCCGGGGACCATGTGCTGGTGTCCGCCATGGAGCACAACGCCGTCATGCGTCCCCTGACCCAATTGACCCGCCGGGGCGTCACCTTCGACCGGATCCCCTGCCGCCCGGACGGCACGCTGATGACGGAGCGCCTTCCCGGCCTGCTGCGGGAGAACACCCGGGCTGTGGTGATGCTCCACGCCAGCAACGTCTGCGGCACCCTGCTTCCGGCGGCGGAGGTGGGGGCCTTCTGCCGGGAAAACGGCCTGCTGTTCCTGCTGGACACCGCCCAGACCGCCGGGGCCTTCCCCATCGACATGGAGGCCATGGGGGCGGACGCCCTGGCCTTCACCGGCCACAAGGGGCTGATGGGTCCCCAGGGCACCGGGGGCTTCCTGCTGCGGCCGGAGCTGGCCGCGGAGCTGGAGCCGCTGCTGTCCGGCGGCACCGGCAGTGCCAGCCACTCCGAGGAGGTGCCGTCCTTCCTGCCGGACCGGTTCGAGGCTGGGACTCTGAACCTGCCGGGGATCATGGGCCTTCACGCGGCCCTGACCTGGCTGGAGGAAACCGGCATCGACGCCATCCGGGCCCATGAGCAGGCTCTGACGGACCGGTTCCTCCGGGGGGCGGTGTCCATCCCCAATCTGCGGCTGGTGGGTCTGGCCGGGGCGGAAAACCGGGCCGCCGTGGTGCCGGTGGTGCCGGAGAACACGGACCCGGCCTTTGTGGCCGACGCCCTGGGCCGGGAATTTGGCATCCAGGTGCGGGTGGGGCTGCACTGCGCCCCCAACGCCCACAGGACCCTGGGCACCTTCCCCACCGGGGCCATCCGCTTCTCCTTCGGGCCTTACAACACCCCCGGCCAGGTGGACCTGGCCCTGGAGGCCCTGGACGCCCTGTGCCGCCGGACCGTGTGGCTGTGACCCCTATAAAACAGGACCTCCTGCCGCAGCAGGAGGTCCTCAGCTTGTCAAAAAACGCGCCCCGGGGGCGCATTTTTTGCTTTATCCCATCCACCGCCCCAGGGCCACGAACAGGCAGCCCAGCAGGAAGAACCCCGCCAGCACCGCCGTGACGCTGAGGCAAAACTTTTTCACCCCCAGCTTCTCCGGGTCCATGAAGGTGTAGGGGTACAGCAGCTTCGTGTGGCCGATGGGCCGCCCCGTCCTGGCCCGCAGCATGGCATACACGAAGTACGCCAGGGGCAGCACCAGCCACCGGGCGGCGGAGGCCGCGGTCAGCCCGGCCTTGTTCCCCCACAGAAGCCACTGTCCCACCACCAGCCACGGCGTCCCATAGTGGACGCACAGGTTCCCGAAGCTGCCGCCGAAGTCGGCGAATTTCTTCCCCCGGCGCCTGGCGTCCGGCACCAGCACAAAGTGATAGATCAGGTGCGTCACATAGATGCACAGCGTCATGGACAGGGCCACGCCGCTGCCGGTCAGCAGCCGCCGCACCGCCCCCTCCGGCACCGCCGCCAGGGCCAGCTCATACACCAGCATCAGCAGATTGCTGAGATTGGTATAAAAGCAGAACATCCCAGGCCGGATGTGTCCCGTCTCCAGCAGGGTGGAGTGCAGCAGCAGACCAGCCGCCCCCAGCAGGAAAATGCCCGCCGCCGAAAGCCGCAGTCCCATGTCCGCCGCCTCCTCTCACAGGCGGAAGGCGGCGCAGTCCACCTTCCCGTCCTCTAAGGTGATGACCCCATAGGTCCGCCGGACGCTGGGGCCGATGCACCCGGGATTCATCACCCAGAAATCGCCGCTGCGGTCCACCACCGGCTGGTGGGTGTGGCCGAACAGCAGGATGTCCGCCCCGCACTCCCGGGCGGCGTATATGGCCGCCATGGGGCCGGACTTCACGCGCCGGGTGTGGCCGTGCATCATCAGGATCCGCACCCCGCCCAGCTCCGTCAGCCGCTCCGGCTGGTCCAGGCCGCCATAGTCGCAGTTGCCGGGCACCCCCAGCAGCGGGATCTGGGGATACCGCTCCTCCAGCCGCTGGGCGTCCCGCACGCAGTCCCCCAGATGCAGGATCACCTGGGGCTGCACCCGCTCCACGCACTGCTCCATAGGCTCCACGCACCCATGGGAATCGGATAAAACCAGTATACGCATTGCACATACCCTTTCCACGCTTGTTTTCTGCTATTTTACCACACTTCCCCGGGGATTTCCAGTCTCCCCCGGAAGCCGTTGACTTCTCCCGGGAAATATGTTATATATAATGTAACAGGATAATTGTAAAATAGTGCGTTTTGCAGAAAGGAAACGATTTATGCGTATGATATTCCGTGATTTTGCGGATAGCTCCGCAAGCAAAGCCTCCGTTATTTGGGCAAGACGCACCCCCGCACTTTCTCCCGGCGCATAGGCGGCTGCGCCGTATTCCGTCTGTGCGCCTGCCGCAGCCCATACGGTCAAAATCAGATCAGGAGGTAACGAGCATGAAAAAATTTCTATCCGCGCTTTTAGCGGCGCTTCTGCTGCTGTCCGCAACAGCCTGCGCGGCCCATGAGCCCGTTCTGCCCCCCAGCCGGTGGGGGGAGAGAGAGGCCCAAGGAATGCTTCCCCGCACCTACTCCCTGTCGGAGGCCTATGACGCCGCAGAGGTGGTGGCCCTTGTTACGGTGGGGGATTGGCTGGAGGAGGAGCTGATCACCGGGCGAACCTTTTTCCGGACAACGGTCCAAAAAGTGTACAAGGGGGATATCCCCCATGAGTTTGTCCTGGCCCAGGAGGGCTGCTCCACCTGGACCTACCGAAATTATCCCGTATTCACCTATGGCAATCAGCTGCTGCTGTTCTTGATCAAATACGATGTGTCCATGTACCGGGATACCTACGACCTGGTGGAGTATCCGGACGCCTATGAGCTGATAAGCACGTATTCCACGGTGATGTATGTGACCCAGGACGACAGCGGCATGTCTTACGTTCTGGACGCCCTGGGCGTGATGACCGAATGGAGCCAGATCAATCAACCCGCCGATTGCCCGGCCGTTGCGCACCCGGGGCAGGAGCAGCTTCTTCAGATCAGGGACAATCTGACAAAGCAGGACCCGGTTCTGGCTGCCATTGCGCCTTCCGCGGCTGACCCGGACCGGCCGGTTGCGTCCTCCGGCGACCTCTATCGTCTGACTGACCTGGAGGACTATTTCGCGCACCTATCCGCCGATTATACATAAAGAGAGGAAGGTTCACCGTGAACAGATCATTTTTGCGGCCAGGGATTTCTTTTGTTTTAGCGGCGGTCCTGCTGCTGTCTGCAACGGCCTGCGCGGCCCACGAGCCCGTCCTGCCCCCCAGCCGGTGGGGCGAGATGCAGATCAATTCCATGTTTGAGCGCTGCTATTCCGTGTCCGACGCCTTCCGGGAGGCGGACGCCGTGGCCCGGGTCAAGGTAGGCGACTGGCAGGGGGAGGACCTGCGCAATTGGGTCACGTTCTTTGACGCGTCCGTTCAGGAGTCCTACAAGGGCGACCTTCCCCGGAGCTTCACCCTGGTGCAGGGCGGCTGTTCCGAGGCGACCTCTCCCGACTATCCCCTGTTTACCAGCGGAACCGAGCTTCTGGTTTTCCTGCGGGACTATGACGGCAGCGGGGAAAAATATCACCCCATCACCGACTATAACACGGTGCTGTATGTCGTGTATGACGAAGCCGGAGACCGGTATTTCCTGGACAGCTTCGGCACCATGAGCGCCCAGGACACCTGCGTTCCCGGCAGGACCACGCTGGACAGCGCACAGCTTGCGGAAATGACGGCGGATACCGATCCGGTGCTGGCCGAAGCGATTTCCTCCCAGGCCAAGGACTGCGACGGCTGTTCCATATACGCGGAATCCGCCCTGGAGGACTATTTCTCCGATCTGGCAAAGCAATAAGGCTTGATGGCGATCGCACCCCATCCCGCCGAATAAAAAAGCACCCGCCCGCCGGACCTCCGGCAGGCGAGTTTTTTTCAGGCTACAGGTTAAAGGAGCCCGGCACGCGCCGGACTCCTCTTATTCCAGGCTGTCAAAAACGCCTCGCAGAGTTCGCGGCCCGCAGGCCGCGAAGTGTTCCATCCATTTTTCGCGGCGGCGCCCCCCAAGGGGACTTCCGTTGGGCGTGTACGTCGCGAAAAATACTTTGCGCGGAGAGAGTGCGTTTTCGCGCATTTTTTGCGTGAAAACGCACGGGTCGGAGCGAAATCTCTTTTGTCAAAAAAGGCAACGCCCTTTTTTGACAAGCTCTTATTACCCCAGGACCCAGGCCTTCAGGGCGCTGCCGTCGGGGTCGTCCACCCGCAGGCCCGCCGTCACGTTGACCTCCGGCGCCGCCGCCCGGATATCCGCCACCGACGTCTCGATGCCGCTGCTGCCGCTGGTGCAGAAGGGCCGGATGGTTTTCCCGGTCAGGTCATAGGTATCCAGGAAGGTGTTGATGATCCGGGGCGCGGTCCCCCACCAGATGGGATAGCCCAGATAGATGGTGCCGTACTGGGACAGGTCCAGGGGCTGGCCCGCGATCCGGGGCCGGGCGGCGGGGTCCTTCTGCTCCTGGCTGGCCCGGCAGGCATCGTTGTTATAGCTCAGGTCCTGGCTGGTGTAGGGCTGCTCCGGGGTCAGCTCATACAGGTCCGCCCCGGTCATGTCCCGGATGCGCTCTGCCGCCGTCCGGGTGCTGCCGGTGCAGGAGAAATAGATCACCGCCACCCGGGTGCCGGCCCAGGCGCTGCCGGTACTGCCGGTGGTATTTCCGCCGTTTCCGGCATTTCCGGTACTGCCTGCACCGCCGGGCACACCGGTACTGCCGCCGGGATTTTCCGCCGGGCCGCTTCCCGGGTCCGTGGCCCCGGGGGTCACCGTGGGACTATCTCCGCCGGGGGCCACCTCCGTCTGTTTCTTCCCGCAGGCAAACAGGGCGCAGGCCATGCACAGGGCTAAAATCAGGGCAAAAACACGCTTCATGGGGCTTTTCCTCCTTATTTCCATCTTTATTCTTCCTCCTGCTGCACCGCCGTGCTGCCGCCCAGGCCGAAATCGTCGGCCACGGTGGCGCTGTCCCGGCGGAGCATGGTCTCCATGACCCGGATGTCGCTGTCGATGTCCATGGCGTCGGCCCGGTACAGCTCATCCAGCTGCCGCTCGAACCCCGCCACGATGCTGTCCATGGTGCTCTGAATTTTGGCCTTGGCCTGGTTCAGATTCTCGCCGCTGACGCCTGCCTCCTCAAACTCGGCATAGGAGTCCAGCAGCTTCTGGGTGGTGGGCAGATAGTAATTCAGGAAGGTGCTGGCCTTGGCCTTTTTGGCGGGCTCCTTCTCGATGATGCGGAAGATTTTCCCCGCCACCTCCTCCAGCCGGTCAATTTTCTGGCTGAGAACGGGGTCGGCGATGCGGTCGTTGGCCCGGCGGATGTCCCGCAGGACGCCGGAATAGCCCTGCTCCGCCTGGGGCGGCTCCTGGACCTCCTGCTCCTGCTTCTTTTTGCCGAAGAAGGCGTCCGCCGCCGCCGGGGACCGGAACAGCATATTGCTTCCCAGGTCCAGATAGGCATTTTCGCCCCACAGGCCCTTTTCGATCATGATCTCCAGGTCGTTTTCCACCTTCCGGGGGGACACATCCGCCGCCTCCGCCAGCTTTTTCAGGGACACCGCCTCCTGCCCGTGGGCACAGGCCAGATACTTGCCGAAACGCCGGGCCCGGCGGGTCATGACGCCTCCGGCCAGCAGCAGGCCCAGACCTCCGGCGGCCAGGCCCATGGTGGGAAACAGGCTGGCAAGCAGGGCCCAGCTCAGGCCGCCAGTCGCAGCGCCGATGCCCTCCACCAGGGACACCAGCCCCGCAAACAGCAGCACCAGGCCCACGATCTTCATGTTCCGGGCGGCTTTTGCGGAATACTGGGGGGTTTTGGTGACCTTCCGCCCGGCGGCGGGAGCCGTCCCGGGACGGGCCTGGGACGGGTTGGGATTTGCCCGGGACACGGCCGGGTCACTGCGGGACACAGTCGACCGGGTGCTTCGAGCGGCATTTTTCCGCCGGGAGTCGTTCCCCAGCACCTTCGACAGCAGCACCGCCAGCCCCGCCGGCCATGCCACGATGAACAGAAAGATGATCAGAATCCAGGACCCCAGATCGTTGTCCTCTTTCCGGGGCGGTCTGGGGGGAGGCGACTGCCGGAACTCCCGGTCCCGGTCGTCATAGGAATAGGCCATCACTGCTCTCCCTTCCGGCGGAGCTTGCGCTTGTTGCCGTGCTCATCCACCACATAGGTATTGTCCAGCTCCCGGGCCAGGTTGCCCACCACCGAGTCGATATACTCCCGGCGCAGGCGCAGCTGCTCCTCCCGTTCCTCCTGGGTCAGGCCCTCCGGCGTTTTCGCCTTGGCGGCCAGCTGGTTGATGCGGGCGATTTTCTTTTCATCCATGATGTGATCTCTCCCTTTTTTATAGATAACGCTTCAGGGTGACGAACACCCTGCCCTTTTTGGTCTGATGGCCGACCTCCTCCAGGACGCATTTCCCCAGCCCCCGCAGGGTCAGGGTGTCGCCCTGGGCCACCGGGCGGTCCGGCTTCTGGCAGTCGGTCCAGTTCACCTGGACCCGGCCGGAGGTCACCGCCTCGGCGGCCTTTCCCCGGCTCAGGGAAAAGCCAACGGCCAGCACGCTGTCCAGCCGCAGGGAGGACACCGTGTCGCGGATCTCCTTGGTTTTCTCCTGGGGCGGCGTCAACTGGGCCAGGGGCAGCGGGGCCGTATGGAGCCGCACCCGTCCGGCGTCCGTCCAGTCCGACAGCAGCAGCTCCGCCGCCGGGGCCGTGGCCAGTACGTCGGCCCAGCGGGGAAACACCAGGATATCCCCCAGGGTCTCCCGGGTGACGCCCAGGGCCATGAGACTGCCCAGAAGGTCCCGGTGGGTCAGGGCGTCCTCCTCGTAAAACGAGGCCCGGACCACCCGGACGGCGTCCTCCTCCGGGGCCTCCTGCCACTCCGGCAGGAACCACAGCTGCCGCCGCTGGGCGCCGTCGTACCCGCCCCAGAAGGCGTAGCCCTCCGTTACGGACAGGGCGTTCAGCAGCCGCTGGGCCGCCGCCTGCTCCGCCGGGGACAGAAAGCCCGTCCCCTCCGGCAGATTCCGCCGCCGGCACTGTTCATATTTGTCCCAGACCCGGCCCAGCAGCAATCGCTCATCGCCGTTTGCCGCCAGCCGGTCCAGCATTTCCCGTTTATCCATGGTATTCCCCCAGATTCTGGGTGTGATAGAGTCCGGCATAGGCCCCGTTTGCCGCCAGCAGCTGCTGATGGGTGCCCTGCTCGGCGATGCGGCCGTCCCGGATCACCAGGATGCGGTGGGCGGCCCGGATGGTGGAGAGCCGGTGGGCGATGATGAGGGTGGTGCGGCCCCGGCTCAGCTCGTCGAAGGCGTGCTGGATCTTCGCCTCGGTGATGCTGTCCAGAGCCGAGGTGGCCTCGTCCAGGATCAGGATGGGCGGGTCCTTCAGGAAGATCCGGGCAATGGCCACCCGCTGCTTCTGTCCGCCGGAGAGCAGGGTGCCCCGCTCGCCCACATAGGTGTCGAAGCCGTTGGGCATGGCGGCGATGTCGTCATACAGCTCCGCCCGGCGGGCGGCCTCCTCCACCTCCGCGTCGGAGGCGTCGGGCTTACCGTAGCGGATGTTTTCCCGGATGGTGTCGGCAAACAGGAACACATCCTGCTGCACGATGCCGATGGACCGGCGCAGAGAGTGCTGGGTCAGGCAGCGCACGTCGGTCCCGTCCACGGACACGGTGCCGCTGTCGGGGTCATAAAACCGGGGCACCAGCTGGCACAGGGTGCTTTTGCCGCCGCCGGAGGGGCCGACGATGGCCACCGTCTCCCCGGGCTGCACCGTCAGGTCCACCCCGTGGAGCACCTCGGGGCTGCCGTCGTCATAGGAGAAGTGCACGTTCTCCAGAGCCACCCGGCCCTGCACCTGCGTCAGCTCCACGGCGTCGGGGGCGTCCTGAATGGTGGGCTCCGTGGCCATCAGCTCGATGAACCGGTGCAGGCCCGCAAAGCCGTTGGAGAACATCTCGGCGAAGTTTGCCAGCTTCCGGACGGGGCTGATGAAGGTGGTGATATACAGGCTGAAGGTGATCAGGTCGATGTAGTTCAGCCGGTCCTTCATAATCAGCCAGCCGCCTGCGGCGATCACCGCCACGGACAGCAGGCTGATAAACAGCTCCATGCTGGCGTTGAAAAAGCCCATCTCCTTGTGGAAATTGCGCTTGGAGGTTTTGAACACCTCGTTGGCCCCATCGAAGCGGCGCTGCTGCTGAGCCTCGTTGGCGAAGGCCTTGGTGGTGCGGACGCCGGAGAGGCCGGACTCGATCTCGGCATTGATGGCGCCGGTTTTTTGCTTGGCGGCCCGGGACGCCTGGGACATCTGGCGGCGGCGGTACAGCACCACCAGCAGGAACACGGGGATGATGCAGCACACCACCAGGGCCAGCCGCCACTGGATGGAGAACATCACCGCCAGCGCCCCCACAATGGTGACAAGCGAGATGAACAGGTCCTCCGGCCCGTGGTGGGCCAGCTCCGTCAGCTCAAACAGGTCCGTGGTCAGGCGGCTCATCAGCTGGCCAGTGCGGTTTTTGTCGTAAAAGTCAAAGCCCAGGTCCTGCATATGGGCAAACAGGTCCCGGCGGATATCGGCCTCCACCAGGATGCCGAAGGTGTGGCCCCAATAGCCCACCACGAAATACAGCCCCGCCCGGAGGACAAAGGCCGCCACCACCAGAGCCATGACCGTAAAGAAAATGGAAAACTGCTTATCCGGCAGCCAGTGGTACATGGCGGTGCGGGAGATCAAGGGGAAGGCCAGGTCGATGACGGCGATCAGGAAGGCGCAGCTGATATCCAGCAGGAACAGGCCCCGGTGGGGGCGGAAATAGGACAGGAAAATGCGCAGCGGTCTGCGGGTCTGGTAATCTTTGGTGGTCATGGTCTCTCTCTTTCTGAAAAAATGGGCACAATTACCCAGTGTGTTGTTATGCATAGTATAACACACCGCCCCCCCTGGCGCAAGGCGGTGTTTTGTGTTAATATGTGTTCAAAAGTGAGAAAAATTGCCGTGGGTTTTGGCCCTGCGGCGTGTACTATAGAGTAGAGAGAAACAGGGAGGCGACGGACATGGACGACAAGCAGCTGATGGCGCAGATCGCCGCCGGGGACCAGGCGGCCCTGCAGACCCTGCTGCGGCGGCACGGACCGCTGCTGCAATATATCCTGAAACCCATTCTGACAGACCCCCGGGAGCGGGAGGAGTGCCTGGCGGATATCTCCCTGCGCCTGTGGCAGCGGGCCGGGGACTATGCGCCGGAGCGGGGGCAGTTCGTGCCGTGGCTGACGGTGCTGGCCCGGAACATGGCCCTGAACCGGGCCAGGCGGCTGCGGAGGGAGGAGCCCCTGGACGAGACCATGCCCCACGGAGACGGCAGCGCCGAGGAGGCCCTGCTGCAAAAGGACCGGCGGGAACAGCTTCTGACGGCCATCCGGTCCCTGGGCCGCGAGGAACAGCAGCTGTTCTTCCGGAAGTATTACTACTGCCAATCCACCGCCCAGATCGCCGCAGAGCTGGGCATCACGGAGCGGGCCGCCGAGGGGCGGCTGTACCGCCTGCGGCAGAGACTGCGGAATCTGTTGGGAGGTGACCTGCTGTGACGGACGACATCCGCTTTGACCGGGATATGCAGACCCTGCTGGAGCAGCTGCCGGAGGAGCAGCTGCCGGCGGCCCGGGTGACCCCCTGGCGGCAGGCCATGCGCTGCGTTCTGTGGGGCATCGGACTGACCGGCATCACCCTGAACTTCTGGAATCTGCAGCATCTTCTGCCTATGGTTGGCAGCATTCTGCTGATGCTGGGGTTCCGGACCCTGCGGCAGGAAAACGGCTGCCTGCGCAGCTGCTGGCGGCTGTCCATAGCCCTGGCGGCGCTGCGGGGGGGCTATGCCGTCGTTATGGGCACCGTCCTGTCCCGGCTGGTCCCCTGGCTGGAGGCGGCCATAGCCTGGACTCTGAGCATCCTGTTCTGGCTGGTGTGCCTGGGCCTGTGGTGGGGCATGAAGGAGATCGGCCGCAAGGCCGGGCAGGAAAAGCCCTCCGCCAAGGCGGCGGGGGCCCTGGTGCTGTGGTACGGGGCGCTGATCCTCACCGGCCTGCTGGGCCAGACCTTGCAGGGAGCGGCGCTATGGCTGCTGCTGGCGCTGTATATCATCATCCTGCGGCAGCTGACCCGGCTGACCCGTGCCCTGGACAACTGCGGCTATGCGGTGGAGGCCGCGCCGGTGCGGCTGGATGGCCGGTGGCTGGCGGGGGGATATCTGGTGCTGGTGCTGGCGGCGGTGCTGCTGGGCCAGGCCCTGGGTCAAAGGCTTCCCATGGACTACAGGCCGCGGCAGGAGCCGTCTCAGACGGCCCAGGCCGTCCGGGACCGGCTGGAAGGGCTGAACCTGCCCCGGGAGCTGCTGGACGACCTGTCGGACGAGGACGTGCTGTCCCTGTCCGGGGTGACCCAGACGGTTTGGATGCAGGAGCCGGTGAAGAAGCCCCTCAGCGGCCGGACCATCCAGTTCTGGCGGGCGGCCCTGCTGGTGCCCGGCGATAACGGGCCGGACCGCTGGGCCATCCTGACCTATTTCCAATACGAGGACGGGGAGGACTGGTCCGGGGACACCGACGGACTGTGGCTGGTGCCCCACTACCCTTATGATGCCTATGTGGAGGAAGCCCTCAGCGGGTATATCCTGTATGACGGGCCGGAGGGCGCGATGGCCGCGCCCATGCAGAGCCTGGTCCGGCAGGAACAGGCCCAGTATACCGACTGGCTGTGGCCGGATATTCCGTCCAGCGCCAGCTTGTACCTTTTTGCCGAGTGGTCCCTGCCCCGGAAGGGGGAAAATATCCGGGGCTATCTGCTGTACTGGCGGGAGACCGTGCCGCCCATGGAGAAGAATCCGGTGCAGATGATGGATCAGCCGTATCTGCACCGGCAGATGAAATGGCGGTATCCCTATGCCACGGCCCTGGACCAGCGGAGCATTCCGTATGCCACCCAGAACTTTGAGCCGGGACTATTCATCGTGTATCAGCAGGCGGACGGCACCGTCCGCGCGTACCTTGAATCCGCTGAGCTGGGCTCCATCTCCAAGCGCGGCACTCCCCCGGCGGGGTAAAAAAATCCCCGGTGCGTCTGCACCGGGGATTTTTTTCAGACTGATGTAATTAGTCAGCAGGATTGATAGCGCCGTTGGGGCAGGTATCACTGCAGGTACCGCAGTCCAGGCAGGCGTTAGCATCGATCACATAACGATCGTCACCCTGGGAAATAGCACCCACGGGACAGACGTCAGCGCAAGCGCCGCAGCTGACACAAGCAGAGCCGATCTGATAAGCCATAGTAGCACCTCCATTTAGATTATGAGCATATTGTATCATGAAAATCCAAAATTGCAACCCCCTGCCGGTGGGAAATATCCGGAAACTTTCATTTTTCGTGGCGGTTTACAGTCCCGGGGCCAGGGATGGCCTTGCGTCCTGTGAAAAAGTATATTACAATAGGAGAAAACACCGGGGAGGGCGACGCCATGGAGCACCGGGACCGACTCTGGCCGGGAGGGTACACATTTCTATACGACGACGGGCTGTTCCGCCCCTCCACGGACACGTTCCTGCTGGGGGCCTTTCCCCGGCTGCGGCGGGGCATGGCCGTGTGCGAGCTGGGGGCCGGAACGGGGCTTCTGAGCCTTTTGCTGCTGGCCCGGGAGCCGGAGCTGACGGTCACCGGGGTGGAGCTTCAGCCGCAGGCCTGCGCCCTGTTCCGGCGGACGGCGGAGGAAAACGGCCTTCAGGGCCGGATGCATTGCCTGGAGGGGGACCTGCGGCAGGGACTGCTGCCCCCGGGGCGCTTCCGGCTGGCGGTGGCCAATCCGCCGTATTT
>ERZ791744.668-NODE-668-length-30630-cov-12.289027_pt1 | contig 30630 bp, 19 predicted proteins | sample MGYA00510039_ERZ791744 | MGnify/ENA primary metagenome ERZ791744 (study PRJEB30046, sample SAMN00791969) | human gut metagenome | study: EMG produced TPA metagenomics assembly of the A metagenome-wide association study of gut microbiota in type 2... | reverse complement strand
GCATCTGAGTGCATACGTCCCATAGTATCTGTCATACCATAAGAAGCAGGACCTGCTGCCATGTTATCTGGGTGAAGTGTACGTCCTGTACCACCACCTGAAGCTACTGAAAAGTACTTCTTTCCAGCTTCAAGTCTTTCCTTCTTATATGTACCTGCAACTGGATGCTGGAATCTTGTAGGGTTTGTTGAGTTACCTGTGATAGATATATCAACATTCTCCTTCCACATGATTGCAACACCTTCTGTTACATCGTTAGCGCCATAGCAGTTAACCTTAGAACGAAGACCATCTGAATATGCTGTTCTAGAGATTTCCTTTACTTCGCCTGTTGAATAATCCATCTCTGTCTCAACGAATGTGAATCCGTTAATTCTTGAGATAATCTTAGCAGCATCCTTACCAAGACCGTTAAGGATAACTCTAAGAGGTTTCTGTCTAACCTTGTTAGCCTTCTCTGCAATACCGATAGCACCTTCAGCAGCAGCGAATGATTCATGACCTGCAAGGAATGCAAAACATTCTGTCTCTTCTTCAAGTAACATCTTTCCTAAGTTACCATGTCCAAGACCAACCTTTCTCTGGTCAGCAACTGAACCTGGAATACAGAATGCCTGAAGACCTTCACCGATAGCTGCAGCAGCTTCTGAAGCCTTTCTTGCACCCTTCTTGATAGCGATTGCTGCACCTACTGTGTAAGCCCAGCATGCATTTTCAAAACAAATTGGCTGGATACCCTTAACCATAGCATATACATCTAATCCGGCATCCTTAGTAATCTTTTCAGCTTCTTCAATACTAGCTATACCATAGCTGTTAAGAACTGAAGTAATCTTATCTATTCTTCTCTCATATGATTCAAATAAAGCCATTCTAATTGTCCTCCTTACTTAACTTCTTCATCTGTTCTTGGGTCAATAATCTTAACAGCATCTGCAACTCTTCCGTACTGTCCGCAAGCCTTCTCATATGCTGTTGTAGGGTCATCACCCTTCTTAATGAAGTCTGTCATCTTACCAAGGCTGACAAACTTGTAACCGATAATCTGGTTGTCCTTATCAAGGGCGATACCTGTTACATAACCTTCAGCCATCTCAAGGTAACGAGGACCTTTCTTTAATGTACCATACATAGTACCAACCTGAGAACGAAGTCCCTTACCAAGATCTTCAAGACCGGCACCAACTGCAAGTCCACCCTCAGAGAATGCGCTCTGAGTTCTTCCGTAAACGATCTGTAAGAATAACTCTCTCATAGCTGTGTTAATTGCATCACAGACAAGGTCAGTGTTAAGAGCTTCCATAACTGTAAGTCCTGGTAAAATCTCTGCTGCCATAGCTGCTGAATGTGTCATACCTGAACATCCGATAGTCTCAACTAAAGCTTCCTGAATGATACCTTCCTTAACATTAAGAGTAAGCTTACATGCACCCTGCTGAGGAGCACACCAGCCTACACCATGTGTAAAACCTGAAATATCTTCAACCTTCTTATTCTGTACCCATTTACCTTCTGTTGGCACTGGAGCTGCTCCATGATGAACGCCCTGTGCTACTGGACACATATTCTCTACTTCCTGTGTGTAAATCATCTTATTACTCCTTTCGTAATTCATAGTGTTTACTATAAATGAAACGACGGCCAGAAGCCGTCGTCCAAGCCTTGACTATTTTCTCACAAACTTTTGCATTAGTCAATGTGAGACACAACATTTTTACATTAATAAAACAAAAATTTCACATAATTATCTCTTAGTTACTACTTCGCCCTGCTTCTTATATATAGAACCTGCCGGAATAAAGCCTCTTACGCTTGAAAGCGGATAAATATTACTCTCTCTTCCAACAATTGTTCCAGGATTAAGTACGCTGCCACAGCCAACCTCAACATTATCTCCAAGAAAAGCACCAATCTTTTTGATACCTGTATCAATATTGCAGTCAGGTCCTTTAATAGTAATAAGCTTCTTGTCAGACTTAACATTAGAAGTTATAGAGCCCGCTCCCATATGAGCCTTGAATCCAAGAATTGAATCTCCAACATAATTATAATGTGGAACCTGTACCTTATTAAAAAGAATTACATTCTTAAGCTCAGTTGAATTACCAACAACAGCGCCTTCACCTACAATAGCTTTTCCACGGATAAATGCACAGTGTCTTACCTCGGCATCTTTACCGATAATTGCAGGTCCTGCAATATAAGCTGATGGAAATACATTTGCAGTTCTGTGAACCCATATATTCTCCCCACGCTTCTCATATTCATCTTCTGGCAGTGCATTGCCAAGTTCTACAATAAAATCACCAATCTTCGCAAGTACTTCCCATGGATATGTACAGTCTTCAAATACCTTTGCTGCAATAGTCTCATTAAGGTCATACAGATTACTTATCTTTAATGCATCATTATTCATATCAAATATCCTCTTTATATCAATTATTCAACAGTAACAGATTTTGCAAGGTTTCTTGGCTTATCTACATCGTTACCCTTAAGAACTGCTGTATAGTAGGCAATAAGCTGTAATGGGACTGCCGCAACCATAGGCATAAGAAGCTGGTCTGCCTGTGGAAGCTTAATAACAATATCTGCCACTCCATCCTCAATATCAAGCTCTGGTTCTGCAATAAGCACTACAAATGCTCCTCTTGACTTAACTTCCTTAATATTACTTATAGTCTTTTCCTCAAGATTCTTCTGTGTTGCTATTGCAATTACAGGCATCTGTTCTGTAATAAGCGAGATAGTTCCATGCTTAAGCTCTCCTGCTGCATATGATTCAGAATGAATATAAGATATCTCCTTTAACTTAAGAGAACCTTCCATACTGAGTGCATAATCAAGACCTCGTCCTATATAAAGAAGACTGTCTGCATTAATAAGCTTGGATGCTGCAAACTGACACTTACTCTCAAGTGCAATGGCTTCTTCAATAACCTCAGGTATTTCTTCAAGCATCTTAGTATATCTGCTGCATTCTGCCTCGTCCATCTTACCATTAGCATATGCTAATTCAAATGCAATTAAATACATAATTGATATCTGAACCATATATGCCTTGGTTGAAGCAACTGAAATCTCAGGACCCGCATGTGTATATACAACCATATCTGCTTCTCTTGCAATTGATGAACCCTTGACATTAACAATTGCCATAGTATCAGCACCTGCCTGTTTTGCAAGTTCAAGTGCAGCCTTAGTATCAGCAGTCTCACCTGACTGTGATATAACAATCATAAGGTCATCTTCACTAATAAGAGGATCTCTGTATCTGAATTCTGATGCAATATCAACAGTTACAGATACTCTTGCTATCTTTTCTATTATATATTTACCGACCATTCCGGCATGCATTGCAGTACCACAGGCAACAATATATATATTCTTATAATTCTTTAACTTATCAGGATTGAATCCTTCTGCACTGAAATCAGGCATATCGTCCATGATTCTTGGCATAATTGTTCTCTTTACAGAATCTGGCTGCTCATGAATTTCCTTAAGCATAAAGTGCGCATAACCGCCCTTTTCTGCAGCATCAACATCCCAGTCAGCAGTATTTAATTCCTTATGTATCTCATTACCATGAACATCGTATATCTTAACTGAATCCTTCTTAATAACTGCAATCTCATTCTGGTCAAGAAGGTAATAATCTCTTGTGTAGTGAATAATAGCCGGAACATCAGATGCTATGAAATTCTCATGTTCTCCAACGCCAACAATAAGAGGGCTGTCTTTTCTTACTGCAAATATCTCATCAGGGAAATCCCTGAACATAATTCCAAGTGCGTATGAACCCTTAATCTCTGACAGTACCTTTGCAATAGTCTTCATCGGGTCACCATCATAATAGTAATCAAGCAGCTTTGCAGCAACCTCAGTATCTGTTTCACTTGCAAAGCTATATCCCTCTCCGACAAGAAAATCCTTAAGCTTCTTATAGTTCTCAATTATACCGTTATGTACAATAGTAACTCTCTTATTGCCATGTGGATGTGAATTAATGTCTGATGGTTCTCCATGCGTAGCCCATCTTGTATGGCCAATTCCAACATGTCCTTGTGGTTTTCCTTCTTCATCCATCTTCTCAACAAGGTTGGCAAGTCTTCCCTTGCACTTCTTGACCTTTATATTACCATGATCAAATACCGCAATACCTGCTGAATCATATCCTCTGTATTCAAGCTTAGATAATGCATCTACAAGTACATCTGCGCTTTCTCTGTCCCCTACATATCCTGCAATTCCGCACATATATTTAATTCCTTTCACTCATTTACTTATAATTCTTAGCGGTCTCGTTAAAAAGTCCTATAAGCCCCGCCTGATTCCTTAATGCCATAACAGCCCTTGTTCTTCTCGAAACAAAACCATCAAGCTTTTCCATATACTCATCTGCTGTAATATTCCCCTCTGCTACACCTGTAAGTCCTTTTTCCCAGCTTGCCGTAAGCTCCGGATTAAGCAGATGCCTGATAGAATTGTCTACAACATCATATATTATCTCACCTAAAAATGTAGGTGTAATAATCTGTGTCTTAGAATTAATAGAAATATACTTAATAGTATTAAGTTTTTTAAGGATTTCAGCTCTGGTAGCACTTGTTCCTATTCCACTACCCTTAATCTGGGCACGCAGTTCCTCATCTTCAATAAGCTGTCCTGCATTCTCCATTGCAAGAATAATAGAACCTGAATTATATCTCTTAGGAGGTGATGTTTCACCTTCTTTGATATTAAACCCATTAAATGTGATTGTAGAACCTTTTCTGTATTTTTTCAATACCTCAAATAAAGCTGCATCACATTTATTATCATCCTTATTATCGACACTATCATCTTCCTTTACTTTTGCATCATTTCTCGCCTTTGCAAATGAGTTCTTTGCTACACCCAGATACCCTTCATCTACAAGCACTTTAAATGAAGCATACAGCTTTTCATTCTTGATATCACTGGTAATACTTACCTTCTGATAAATAGCCGGTGGATAGAATATACTTAAGAATCTTCTTACAATTATCTCATAGGTTCTCGCAGCTGTAACTGACAAGTTCTTTAAATTATTAAACCCCTGTCCTGTCGGAATAATCGCATAATGGTCTGTTATTGTTTTATCATTGCAGTATCTTGTCTTTTCAATTCCCTTCTGCATATTATTCTGTAATATATGCTCTGCTATCTCCTTCACAGGAGGAAAATTCCTAAGTCCGCCTATATTCTTATGTATTTCCTTACTTACCGCTGTTGATAACACTCTCGCATCAGTTCTTGGATAAGTAACCAGTTTCTTTTCATACAGCTCCTGAATAATATTAAGGGTCTCATCAGGGCTTATCTTAAACAGCTTGCTGCATTCGTTCTGAATCTCGGCAAGATTGTACAGAAGCGGTGGATTCTTGGTTTCTTTCTTTCTCTCAATAGAATCAACTACTCCCTGTGCCGGCAGTGGATCAGATAAGAACTTAACCAGTTCCTCAGCCTTTTCCCTATCCTTAAAACCATTATCCTTATATAAATATGGCGTACCGGCATACATACTCTTATCACTTACACGCCATTCTGCATCAAATGTTGAATTTTCAGCCTGTGCCTGTCCAATAACTCTGTAGAACGGAGTCTTTACAAAGCTTCTTATCTCCCGTTCTCTTCTTACTACCATTCCAAGAACACATGTCATAACCCTTCCGACAGATACAACTGCCCTGTCAAGGTGCAGGTAATTAGCAATATTGCGTCCATATTTCAATGTAAGAACTCTTGAGAAATTAATTCCCATAAGATAATCTTCTTTAGCACGAAGATACGCTGAATCACTCAGATTATCATATTCAGATATATCTTTAGCCGTATTAATTCCTTTAAGAATCTCTTCCTCTGTCTGAGAATCAATCCACACACGACGTTCTTTCTTCCCCTTAACGCCTGCCTCCTGCCTCACAAGCCTGTATATGTATTCTCCCTCTCGTCCTGAATCGGTACACACATATATATATTCAACATCATCCCTTGTAAGAATGTCTTTAACTATATTAAACTGTTTTGCAACTGCCGGTATAACCTCATACTTGAATTCCTTTGGTATGAATGGCAAGGTGTCAAAGCTCCATCTTTTCAGATTAGGATCATATGCATCCGGGTAGCTCATAGTTACCAGATGTCCTACACACCATGTCACAATATGGTCTCCACCCTCAAGATATCCGTCTTTTCTTGTGAAGTTCACATGCAGTGCCTTGGCAAACTCCTGCGCCACGCTTGGTTTTTCCGCGATATATACGGATTTTCCCATTATATCCCTCATTTCTGTGTCTATTACACAATTATTATTCTCCTGAAGCATCAAGAGTTCCCATATAAGCTGGTATATATTCTTTTATAAAATAATCTGCTTCCGGAATATTCATATCAACAATAGCCTGATATATTGTCTTTTCCGCATCAGCAAAATCCATATTACCAGACTTCTTTTCCTCAAGACATTTGATATAAGCTGACATCTTATCAGCCGCCTTTACATATTTCCAGAGTTCTTCTTCCTCTTCTGTCTCTGATAACACACCCTTATAATGTGCTCTTATATCAGATGACAGACCTGAGAGCATCTGCTCCTCTGCAACATGCTCTACTTCCTTATAAGCATTTCTTATAACCGGATTGTAATACTTTACAGGAGTCGGAAGATCACCCGTAATTATCTCTGTAACATCATGATACATTCCAAGAATTGCAAGCCTTTCAGCATTAATATTCCCACCATATATCTCATTGTTGATAATTCCCAATGCATGTGCTATGAATGCCACTTCAAGACTATGCTCGCACAGATTCTCATGGCGTGTATTCTGCATAAGTCCCCATCTGTTAATATATTTCATTCTCGACAGCATTGCATAAAAATAATTTTCCTTCAATGTAAATGTCCCCTCTTAACTCTTTAAGTCGTTTCATAATTTTATATCATAATAGGTTTTTAAGCAAGTAAAAAGAGATGCCATCTCTGACATCTCTTTTCTGGTATGTGTATTAGAATTTAATTATTCTGCATCCTTAGGAGTGATATAACCCTGTGCCTTAAGAAGCTCTGCAATAAGAACAGCTCCACCTGCTGCACCTCTTAATGTGTTGTGTGAAAGACCAACAAACTTATAATCAAACACACTGTCTTCTCTTAAACGGCCAAGTGAAACACCCATTCCGTTCTCATAATTTACATCAAGCTTAACCTGTGGACGGTCATCTTCTTCAAGATACTGGATGAACTGCTTTGGAGCACTTGGAAGATTAAGTTCCTGTGGAACTCCCTTGAAGCTTCTCCACTTTTCAATAATCTGTTCCTTAGTTGGCTTCTTCTCAAAGTTAACAAATACAGCTGCTGTATGTCCATCAAGAACTGGAACTCTGATACACTGACATGTGATAACCGGATCACTTGCAGGAACAATCTTTCCATCCTCAATCTTACCCCATAATCTTAAAGGCTCTTTCTCAGACTTTTCTTCCTCGCCACCAATATAAGGGATGATATTCTCAACCATCTCTGGCCACTGTTCAAATGTCTTACCAGCACCTGAGATTGCCTGATATGTTGTTGCAACAACAAGCTTTGGTCCGAATTCCTTTAATGCATTAAGAGCAGGTGTGTAGCTCTGGATTGAACAGTTAGGCTTAACACAGATAAATCCTCTCTTAGTACCAAGTCTTTCTCTCTGATATTTAATAACTTCAAGATGCTCTGGGTTGATTTCTGGAACAACCATAGGAACATCTGGTGTCCAACGATTAGCACTGTTATTAGAAACAACTGGAACTTCAGCCTTAGCATATCTTTCCTCTATAGCCTTAATCTGGTCCTTAGGCATATTAACTGCACAGAATACGAAATCTACCTTACAAACAATTTCATCAAAATCCTTATCCATATCATATACAGTCATCTTCTTAACGAACTCTGGCATTGGTGTCTGCATCTTCCAGCGTCCTTCAACAGCATCTTCATAAAGCTTTCCTGCTGAACGTCCTGAAGCTGCTACTAAAACAACCTCAAACCAAGGATGATTCTCAAGTAATGTTATAAATCTCTGTCCTACCATACCTGTACCGCCAAGGATACCAACTCTTAACTTATCGCTCATTTTTAACTCCTTCAATATGTAAAATCTAAAAGACACTTCCCTCTGTTCTGTCTTTCTGTGACGGACATTTGTTTTTGTGTCTAAGAAAATATATCACAGCCTATAGGATAATGCAAGCCATTTTTAAATATTTTAAGATTTTTCTTAATAAAAATATATTTTTTAATGTAAAAATGAAAAAGCCCCGGCAGTTAACCGGAAGCTTTTTCTGGAAATATTAGGAGAAGTAAATTCTTATAAGCTTATTTATCAAATGTCTTCTTTCTCTTTAATTCAACACATGCAATTCCTGCTGTTAATGTCATTGCAGCAATATACCATACCATATGGTATGAATCACCTGTCTTAACACCATTATTATCTGATACCGCTGGCTCTGTAGCTGGCTGCTCTGCCGGTGTCTCTGGTTTAACAGGCTGCTCTGGTGCTGGTTCTACTGGTGTTGGATTCTCTGGTTCGCCTGGTGTTGGATTCTCCGGTTCACCTGGTGTTGGATTTTCTGGTTCACCTGGTGTTGGATTCTCCGGTTCACCTGGTGTCGGATTTTCTGGTTTGCCTGCAGATGTAATCTCCTTACCATCAACAACAAGCTTAACATCTGAAAATGTCACATCAGCACTTCTTGCAACATACATTCCAACATATACATATTCTGAATCTACAGAAGTTAATTTAAAATCAAAACCACCTGTAATAGTTTCTTCATTACCAAATGTACATGCATAACCATCTGTATTACTTTCGATTTTAAGGTTATATGTCTCACCAGCCTTAATCTCATTAGCACATGTTCCGCCCTGTGTAAGAGCGCCACTCTTTCTTGCAAAACAGTTCCATACAGAACCTTTCTTAGTAAGCTTAAGTGGACCAGCTGCAACATAGTCACCTAAAGTATTATTATTATTCTGATCAACATACATATCATCTCTTGCCATAAGACCAAATGATACCTGATCATTAGATGTAAAACTGTTCACAGTCGCCTTTGCTGTAATTGTAAAATTACTGTTTGCTGGAACTCTGTAATAATACATAGCAATTCCATCAGCAGTACTTGCTATCTTTCCTGCTCCGTTAACAGCAATATTGATATTACCATTATCAAGACTCTCAAGCTTGAATTTAGATGCTATCTTGTCATTGCCGCCAACATTTCCAAATACAGTTCCCTTAAAGATTCCTGCATTAGCCCATAATTCACTGTCTTTTAAATCATTTGAATATTCTGACTCTTTATAATCAGGATTAGACTTTAAAACATCACTCTTAGTTGGTGCTTTAGCATCAATAATATGCTCTGCAAGTCCAGCTACATTAAGTTCCTTAATTGTCTTAGTAACAAGATATGCATTATATGTTCCGCCCCAGATATTAGTATGCGTATTGTCTACACTTTCTGGCTTTGATGATGTCCATGCATGTAAATTAACTGTCTCGGATGCTCCTAATGAATCGTATAATTTCTTAGTAAGAGAAGTCATATCAACCACTGGAACATTAAGATCTTTTCCAAGATTAATGATTGCCTGTGGATAACTTCCTCCTTCAAACTCTCCTGAAGCAGCTGTAACATGAAGCTGGCTGTCAGACCAGTTGCCATCAGCAGTTCTTCTTACAATCGGTGTACATAAAACAACAGTTGTTCCTGCTGCCTGTGCCGGCTTTATATAATTTTCATATAAAGAATTAGCAAATGAGCCTGCTGTCTTATAATCTCCATTAGGGTTAGTATATCTTCCGCTCTCCGCTTTTTCATCATTGTGGCCGAAACCAACAAGAAGAAAATCTCCCTTTTTCATTCCAGCTATAAGCTCACCATACTCCTTATCTGCTGTATAGCTTGTTGAACTTCTTCCTGATAAAGCAATATTCTTTACCTCAAAAGTTCCATCCAGATACTTATCGATCTGTGTTCCCCATCCATATCTAGGATAATAATAATTGTCTGTGAAAGCACTGACTGTCGAATCTCCCACAATCCAGACAACAGGCTTTGATGAATCTGATTCCTCAGCTCCTGCAAATGTGCCAAATCCAAAACTCATAACAAGCAAAAGAACTGCACTAAGCAGACAACTGATTCGTCTTCTATTTTTGTTTTTCATAACAAAGACCATTCCTTTCTTTTATTTGTTCAAATTGTAAACTATGAACCAATGTCAAGGTCAAGTCTTTGTGTATATTTTACCATAAAATGTTTTTACAAAAAAATCCCCGCACTATGTGCGGGGAAATTCACAAAATATTAATACGCTATACCATTAGATACTTCTACATAATAAATATTAACTCCACCAGATTCTGATACAATATAATATTCACCTGCCTCATCCAATCTGAATGATACTGATTTAAGTGAAGAACCAGGTATCTTAGCTGTACTTGTTACATCATTACCATTCTTATCAATAATCTTAATAAGTCTGCTTGTATTTGTATCTGAGCTTGTTGCATATATCTTTACCTTAGATTCACCTGCTGTCTTAAATGCAATTGCTCTTGCAGATTCGCTTCCTGCACCGCCAAGCTTGATTCTCTTTGTAAAGCTGATATTCTTGTAATCCTTATCACTCTTATCAACTGTTACAGTCTTTTTGCTTGTTGCAACAATCTTAATGCCATCAACTACAGTTGAACTCTTAATCTTTCCTGTTGAAACATCATTAGCATTAAGAATTAATTTTTCACCCTTTGTTGATACTGAAGATGCTTCTGTTGCTTTTGTTGGAGCCTGTGTCGCCTTTGTTGGAGCCTGTGTCTCCTTTGTTGTTGCCTCTGTCGCCTTTGTTGGAGCCTGCGTCTCCTTTGTTGTTGCCTCTGTCGCCTTTGTTGTTTCCTGAGCCTTTGTTGTCTCTTCTGGCTTAGTTACCTCAGATGATGAATTCTTTGAAGATACACTAATCATCTGATTAGCAACATTGAATCTTGCTCCCATTGAAGCATAGCTTCCTATTGTCTCATAGAGACCGTTCATATTAACAGTTCCATCAGAATTTCTAAGCTGTTTATCTATATTTTTGCTCATATCGATTGCATTAACAGTGTTCTTAAACATTCCAGCTGTCTTAGCAGGGTCAGTCACAACAGTTCCCTTCTTATCTCCACTTACTAAAGAAGTAAACAAAGAACCTGAAAGATTATAATACTTACCTGAGTTGTAATATATTGAATCAGCCATTTTACCAGTAAACTTATCTGAATCAATTGCACCTGCTGATACAAGTCCCTTAAATATTGCTGCACTTGATGTTCTGTAACATAAGAAGTTACCCTTCTTAGCATACTTTCCGTTGCCCCATGCTGTAACATTTACAATTGTAAGACCTGTTGGGTTATTATTATCTGTAAATCCTGTTGCACCATTGTCAAATGACAGACAATTCATTACATTATGTGGAGTTCCAACACCTGAACCTCCAAGCTTGAATCCATTCATATCTCCATTAGCATAATGAACACCGTTAGATAATGTTCCATTATTAAATGCAACACAGTTTCTAATTGTAATTACACCGATAGGACCTGTTGCACTCTTTGCAAATAAATCCCATCCATCATCTGAGTTGCTATATGATATACATCCGTCAAACACATTGCCTTCACCGCATGTAAGCTTTGCAGCAAATCCATCTGCATTCTCACCTGTACCACCCTGTTCAGGGAAATCACAGTTATCATGTGATGTACAGTTAATAATCAGGTTATTTGATGGCCATAAATCTTTAGTAGCTGCTGTTGTGTCATATCTTGAAATCTGAAGACCTGAATCCCTGTTTGCTTCAAATACACATTTTTCAAAAATGTTGTTATTACCAGCAAGTAATACTCCGTTATCTCCAGCACCATAGAAATTAATTCCCTGGAAATACCAGTAATCTCCATCTACAACTACACCTCTGTTAGCTCCGTCAAGCTTCTGTGCTGAGAAATCAAACTTAACTTCCTTGCCACTTTCAGCCTTTACAATAATATAAGAGCCTGATTTTCCATTCATGGCATTATTAATTACAATTGTATCAGAGAACTTATATGTTCCCTCTTTTACAATAATTACATCACCAGCCTTAGCTGAACTGATTGCATTAAGAATTTCATTTGAAGATGATACATACTTTGCATTCTTGAAATCTGCATCTTTCTTCTTACTGATATCTGTATACGCACCTGAATAAGAAAGGCTTGTCTTATCATATGATGTTGTTGCATCTGAACCCGTTGTTTCCTTTTCAGTTGCCTTTGTTGCGCTTTCTGTTGATTTAGTTGTTGCCTGTGTTGCTTTTGTTGTTGTCTGTGTTTCCTTAGTTGTTGCCTGTGTAGCTTTTGTTGTACTCTCTGTTGCCTTAGTCTCTTCTGTTGTTGGATCTGGTGAAACAATCTTCGCATTAGTACCACCTACAGAAACAAGGTCTGTATTCTTGTAATTAGTAACTGTTGCCTTTAATTCCTTATCTATGGCATATACAGAATCATCTTTATCAGAGAATGTCCATGAAATCACTCCACCACCAAGGCTTCCTGCTCCCTTTGCAGATGTTACTACTGAAGGTACATCTTCTGCATTATTAAGACTTCCTGATTTAACTCCGAGATCCTTAGTTGTATCAAAGTTATCATAAGATGTTGCACCTGCTACAGTCTTATATGAAGATGGAACTTTCTCATCTGCTGACTTTGCAAGGTATGCATCAAATGATGCCGCATTTGCAGAATCACCTGTTTCTGAAACAGCATTTGCATAGATAATCTTCTGTGCACCTACGATAACATTTCCATATGCTTTAATGATACCACCGTTCTCACCTGAGAATGTACCCTCACCAAGTGCATCTGTTCCCTGATTAGATGAAAGCATTGGATTCTTACAGTTTCTAAAATAGTTATTCTGTATGAATAATGAAGAACCCATTGTTGAACCAGCACCATACTTTGCATTGCCATCATAGTAGTTGTTATACATATGCACTGACATTGTTCTTACTCTTGCATGTCTTGAATCAGAATGATCAAACCAGTTATGATGATATGTAATATAGTTAGGACCAGACTCACTCTTCATTCCACATAATGAGCACTTACCTGAGTCATAAAAATGTACATATGAAACTGTTATATACTGTGAATTACCTTTAATGTCAATTGAACCGTCACCCTTTGCCTGGTCAGCATCCCCACCTGCTTTACCATAGTACAGATCAACATTGTGAATCCATACATTGCAGTTTGCTGTATCGAGAGAAATACCATCATCCATGAAATTAATAATTGAGAAATTTCTCATCTCAACATTTCCTGCATTTCTTAAGAGGAAACCGAATCCATTGATTGTTGCATCATCTCCGATACCCTCTATTGTCATATTAAGATTTGAATAAGCACTAGCTCCTTTAATCTGTACTCCCTCAGATGAACTTGAAAACTTATCCATTGCAGTATCTGTAACACATCCGATTACACGAACATCAAGTGCTCTTGTTTCTATCCCCTTGCTAGCACTTTTTGTATATGCATCAATTATTGTCTGAAGACCTGTATATTCCTTCTCTCCCTTTGCCTCTTTTACTGATGCCTTAATTGTCTTTGCATTATCGTTAGTAACATAAAGAACAATTGCATCTTTCTTAAGTGTTCCATTCTCATTGTAAGCACCTGAACCTGTTTTATATTTTGATTCAGATGAAAATGCAAATCCGGATCTGTCATAAGAACTTACATTGAGTGTCTTAGTAACCTGTGCTTTGTCAGTAACTTCCTTTCCGTTCTTTACAGGAACTACCTTAATAACATAGTCACCTGCCGCAAGTCCTACTGCATCAACCCTGTAGTAGTTCTTATACTTTCTGATAAGTTCATTGTCGATTCTTGCATAAGCAGAATCTGACTGGCTGGCTTTCTTGATATATGCTGTATATCCTTCTGCCTGATTATCAATGGCCCACTGTGCATATGCTGACTCTAACCATCCTGCCGCACCATCAATAAATTTAACTGTTCCAACATCCGCCTTCGCTGTAAGAAGTGATGTAGGAATCACGATACTCACAATCATAACCAATGCAAGTACCCATGCCCATTTTCTACGGGCTGCTTTGCTAATAATAGCTTTCATGTTTTGCTTTTCCTCCTCAATACATTTTTTTGTGCATTTTGCTTTAACCAGCAAGGGTTTATGTCGTTATATTAGCAATTTTTACTCAAAAAGTACATGTATGTTAAGTAGGAAATAGGTACCATATTCATAATTTTTATGTATTTCATGTGAAAATATGTCAAAAATATGTAAAACACCGTAGCACATTTGCTGGTAAGCTAATATGCCACGGTGCAGATTAAACATCCGGATATTCAAATATATATCTCTCATACCCATTAATTATCTTAGTATTCTCATTATACTCATATTCCTGCTTAAACTTCATCTGGTAGCTCCTATGGATATGACCATGGATAAAATACTTAGGCTTATATTTTTCCAACAGATAATTAAAGCCCTCAAAACCCTTATGCGGTTCGTCAGGTCCGTCACCTATTCCCGCTGCCGGAGAATGTGTAAGCAGTATATCAAAACCTTTATTTTTCTTTATCGAAAGCCACATTTTATTAATTCTGTGGTTCATCTCTTTCTGTGTATACTGGTTCTTTCCCTTCTTATAGCGTATAGAACCACCAAGTCCCATAATACGGACACCTTTATACACATATATCTTATTCTCTATATCAATGCATCCATCCGGTGGCTGTATATCATAACAGTCATCATGATTGCCATGCACATAAAGAACAGGTACTTTTGAAAATGATGCAAGAAACGACAGATACTGGGGCTTTAAATCCCCTGCTGAAAGTATAAGATCTATACCTTCCAATTTTTCCTTTTCGAAATAATCCCATAAGTACTTTGATTCAACATCAGCTAACACAAGTATTTTCATTAATAATTCCCCAGCCACCACTGCAGGCAGCATGCTTTCTATTCTTCTTCTTTGACAACACCCTGAAGTGCCATTTTTAATTTAGCATTATCTGTAAGTTCATCATACCGAGGCAGTCTGCCAACCACATTATCAAGCAGCCAGTCCATAGTAATTATATGTTCCGGATCAATAAGCTTCCCTTCTTCAACCCTTATATTACCCTGCTGATCTTTTAATTCACCCTCAAACACTCTGAACCTTGCTTCCTTAAGTTCTTTCTCAAAGAGCTTTACAAGTCTCTTAGTTGCTGATGGCAGACTCTCTGAATATATAAGATCAACAACTCCTGCCGACATTCCCCACCAGTAATTAAGTGCTTTTACATTATCGCCGTCCTCATCCTTACTCCATGAACCACTCATAATGCTCTGTATAAGCTTTTCATAAAAAACTCCCCAGTGCCATACAGGCATAGCCAGGTGCTTATCCGAATCACTCGCTTTATACAACCCGAACTTTCTCTTACTCTTGCCCGGAGTAATCATATCCTGATTAGAAATAATGCTTATATTCTTCTTAGCAAGATTTTCCTCTGAATCATTATCCTTAATACTGTTCCATTCAAGGTAAACCTTGGCTCTTGGATTAACAAACTTTACTCCCAGTGCAAATGCATTTATATTCGCACATGCCCCATAAACCGGATTATCAGCTATATAACCAACATTATCGTCATCAGCCAGTGAACCTGCAATAATCCCTGTTATAAACTTTGCTTCAAACATTCTTGCATAATATGACCTGATATATTTATGTGAAATGTTAAGAGAACAATCAAGAATCTTTACTGACGGATGTGCTATTGCAGCTTTAAGTCCAGCCATATTCATCGCCGAAGATGTCACGAATATAAGGTCACATCCTTTCTCTATAAGTCTGTTAATTGCCGCCTCATCATTCTGCTCCGGTATCACATTCTCCTCAACATATGTTTCTATCTGGTCACCAAATGTATCATCAATATACTGTCTTCCAAGCTCATGTGTATAACACCACTCTGAATCCTGCGGTGTCTTTTCATACACAAATCCAACCTTAAGCTTCTTAACTCCTCCACCCATTGGAAGCAGATAGCTTAATATATTCTTCTTAGGTGCTGCTGCCGGCGTCATCTTAAGTTCCACTTCGCTGTTGTCATCAAGAAGCTCGAATTCAGCCCATGTCTTGGCGACATTCTTTGCCATTTCAGACTTAGTCATCTTCTTAACAGCATCATATCCGTGAATATGAATGAAGCGTAAAAATGAATCTCCTGTTGGGAAATCAAACTTATCCCCTCCTCTTGATTCATAAGCAAGCCTGAAATTAAGATAGCACGAAACAAGGTCTTTCTTATCATCCTCATCCATTGGTTCTCCTGGTGTAATTCCAACCAGCTCCATAAGAGTTGTAAAACTGCCCTCTTTACTGAAATATATATCGTTTAACTTGGTAGATTTATAAAAATCCATGAATTCATAATATATCTTAACATCAGGATCATCACTGTATTTAGGTATCTTTCTTATAACCTGTGCACTTACTGTCACCGCCTTAAAATATTTAAGTACACTGACTCTTTTATTACCTTCAAGCACATAGAACTTATTCATGTACTCATATACTTTAATATCGTCTCTTATTCCTTCATTCACCTGACTGTCGCTAAGCGAAGCCCACTTTGCTGAAAATTCTGTTCCCCAGTCAAGTATAGGCATGAAGTTGTCTGCAAATGCAGTAGTTCTACCTGCTGTACATGTTCCAACCACAAGTCTTAACGGAATCTGGTCACTTCCAAGACTAACTTCTCTGTCAATACTGTTTTCATCAATAATATCCTCCAAAACCGGAAGATATGGGTACGTACCCTTATTTACACACGCATGATATTCTTTTTTACCAATCTTTACTGCACTAAGATAATCCTGTACTGACATATCTTCTACCTTTCCTTTCTGTCTGCATTCTACCGTTTAATGTTCCTGTATGTAACATTTGCAGACCGCCATATCTTATTTATTTCTACTTACATATATAAAACTATCACATTTTCACCAAAAAATACACCTTAAAATTGACTTTTGTTAATTATGCTAGTATCTTATTCGATAGGCTTGAAATTTTTCTATATTTCGGGTCTGAATAAAATGCATGCAGATACGCATTTAAAGAAATGGAGTATACATATGAATATTGAATTTTCTAAGAGAGCTGACCGCTTTGGCAGCAACATTTTTAATATACTTAATCAGAAAAAGAATGACAGACTTGCACAGGGAAAGCCGGTATATAACTTTACTGTAGGAACTCCTGATTTCAAGCCTGATGAATCTGTTATGAAGGTTGTTTCAGAGGCAGCACTTGACCCTGAGAATTACAAGTACTCACTTGGTGATACTGATGAATTGCTTGACGCTGTATGCAAATGGTACAAACGCCGTTACAACACCGTTATCACACCTGATGAAGTCACCTCTGTATTCGGAACTCAGGAAGGCATGGCTCATATTGCCCTTGCCTTGTGCAACCCTGGTGATTTATGCTTAGTTCCTAATCCGGGATATCCTATATTCGAGATTGGACCATTCCTGTGTGACGCACAGATTGCTTATTACAATCTTCTCCCAGAGAATGATTATCTTATAGATTTTGATTCTATCGATGAAGATACTGCAAAAAAAGCCAAAATGATGGTTGTATCTTATCCACTGAATCCTGTATGTGCTACTGCACCTGATGAATTCTACGATAAACTCATCGCATTTGCCAAGAAATATAACATCATTATTATTCACGACAACGCATATTCTGAGATTATATATGACGGACAGATTGGTAGCTCTTTCTTAAGCCACGAAGGTGCTATGGAAGTCGGAGTTGAATTCAACTCTCTTTCTAAGACTTATAATCTTACTGGTCTGCGCCTTTCATTTCTTATCGGAAACCGTGAAATCGTAAGCAAATTCAAAACTGTCCGCTCACAATTCGACTATGGAACAAGTTTTATATATCAGAAAGCTGCTGTTGCTGCACTTAACGGTCCGCAAGGATATGTCGCTGACAACCGTGCTGAATATGAGTTAAGAAGAAATGCTCTCGTTGCCGGAATTAAGAAGCTTGGACTTAAACCTGCTGATGTTAAAGGCACAATGTTTGTATGGGCTGCCATTCCTGACGGCTATACCAATTCAGCTGATTATGTTATGGAACTTCTTAATAAGACTGGTGTTTTATGTACACCAGGAAGCAGCTTCGGAAGCCTTGGAGAAGGTCATGTAAGATTTGCCCTTGTACTTCCCCATGAAGAAATTGAGAATATTTTTTCTAATCTGTAATTCACTAAAAAACATAATATACGTACAAAACCCCGTATCCTGCAAAACAGAATACGGGGTTTATATGTATCTTTGCTATTAACAATCACTGGTGATTAGCCACGGATCTTCTTAACAAGAGCAACAGCCTCTGCTGTCATATCCTTAATCTTGTCAAATTCTCCTGCCTTAATCATATCACCCTTAACCATCCATGAACCACCACAGCAGAAGATCTTATCGCATGATAAGAATTCCTCAAGGTTAGCTGTGTTGATACCACCTGTAGGCATGATTCTTACATTAGTGTAAGCTGCGCACATAGCCTTGATCATCTTAATTCCACCTGCAGCTGTAGCTGGGAAGAATTTAACTCTTGTAAGGCCTCTCTTAACAGCCTGTGCAAGCTCTGAAGGTGTAACGATACCTGGCATAACAGGAATGTTCTTAGAAATACAGTAATCAACGATTTCTGGATCAAATCCTGGGCTTACGATAACTGAAGCACCAGCTGCTACAGCTCTGTCAACCTGCTCTGTTGTAAGTACTGTACCTGCTGCAAGTACCATATCTGGATATGCTTCATGCATAAGACGGATAGATTCCTCAGCTGCTGCTGTACGGAATGTAACCTCTGCACAAGGAAGACCACCATCAACTAAAGCCTTAGCTAATGGAAGTGCATCTTTAGCATCATTCAATACTACTACTGGAATTACTCCAAGTTCTTCAAATTTGTCTGCAATATTGCTCATAATTATATAGACTCCTTTCATATTTTCCCAATCTCTGGGATAATTTTGTCCGCAAATATTCTATCACACTCTTAGCACCATTACAAGCATTATAAATGTTGTTATTCCCTCAGCAACAGCATACGCAAGCCATACTCCTGTCATTCCAAAAAGTGCTGACATTACAAAAACTGCGCCTAAAATCAGCACAAATCCTCTTGCCACAGAAACAACTGCCGCTTTAAACGCATCCTCTGTTGCACTGAATGCACCGCCACCTACAATATTAATTCCCGCAAAGAATATTCCAATAAAATATAACTTAACGCCTTCTGTTGCGTAAAGCCTTAACATTTCTGAACCTTCACTGTTAAACACTGCGACAAACTGTCCTGCAAATATAAACAATATACTATACATAACCGCTGCAAGTACAAATGCTGTTGTATATCCCATTCGTTTTAACTGTGTACATCCATCCTTGTCTCCCCTGCCAAAGCAACTGCTTATAAGAGGCTGACTTCCCTGTGCAACACCATTAAATACCGCAGTTGTGACAATTGCAATATTAGCCACAACTCCGTATGCAGCTACTCCGACATTACCAGCCAGCTTAAGAATTACAAAATTAAAAGCAAGTGTAATGACCGCTGATGACATCTCTCCTACAAATGCCGATACACCAAGCTGGCTTCCTGCCACAAGTTTTCTTACTGAAGGCTTACACACAACAAGCCTGACACTGCTTTTCTTAGAAAAGAAATGTATACTGCATATTCCCATACCTATAATCGGAGACAGAGCTGTTGCCAGTGCTGCACCTTCCATTCCCAGATTCATCGGGAACATAAGAATATAGTCAAATACTATATTAAACAGACTGCTGAAAAGTGTTGCACTCATGGCAATTCCCGGAGCTCCGTCATTTCTCACAAATGCATTAGTCACATAGTTACACATAAACATCGGTGCAAAACACATGAATATCTTAGTGTAATTATTCCCAACTGCCACAATATGTTCATCAGCTCCTAGAACACGCATGATATCTGCTGAGAAAAATATTCCGGCAAAAACGAATATCATACTTGATATTATGCACCATATTAATGCATTCCAGAAATAATCATCTGCATCTGCATCTTTTTTTATCTTACTAATCGCATACCTTATAGCTGAACCTACGCCAATCATCTCACCTATCGAGAATATTATACTATATAAAGGCATAACAAGATTTAACGCTGTAAGTCCGTCTGCTCCCTTTGCTATAGATATAAAATATGAGTCAGCAAGAACATAGCATGAAAATCCTATCATTCCAAGGATATTCTGAGATACATATTTAGAAAAATTTCTTCTGTTTTCCTCTCTGCTCATCGAAATCTCCTTAACCAATTAATATAAATTACAAAAACGGCTCCCGTTGGGAGCCGCATTTTACACACTATCATATCTCTTAACGCAAAGCAATTACATGCCCATAATTATTTACTTAGTTCCGAAGATTCGGTCTCCGGCATCCCCAAGTCCTGGGCAAATATAAGCATCTGCGTTAAGCTCTCTGTCAAGATGTCCAATGTATATCTGAACATCCGGATGCGCCTTATGAAGCTTTTCAACTCCCTCTGGGGCAGCTATGATACACATGAACTTAATCTGCTTTCCGCCAACCTTCTTTATCTGGTCAATTGCATCCACTGCCGAGCCACCTGTTGCAAGCATCGGATCTGTTACAACAATAGTTCTTTCCTCAATTGGATGTGGAAGCTTGCAGTAATATGGTACCGGCTCATGTGTCTCTTCATTACGGTACATTCCAATATGTCCGACCTTAGCCGTTGGTACAAGAGAAAGTACACCTGGAACCATGCCAAGACCTGCTCTTAAAATAGGTACAATTGCAAGCTTACGACCTGAAATCATAGGTGTCATACAAGTTTCAATAGGTGTCTCAATCTCAACATCTTCTGTTGGAAGGTCTGATAAAGCCTCAAAACCTTCAAGCATAGCTATTTCTTCAACAAGCTTTCTGAATTCATTAGTTCCTGTTTTCTTATCTCTAAGAATTGAAATCTTATGCTGGATAAGCGGATGTGTAAATATAGTTATATTCTTCTCATTCTCAAAATCCATCATTATTAAGTACCTCCAAATTATATAATATAATTACTCAATGTATTTACTCAGCCTCTTCTGGCTTTTCCTCATCAGAGTCTGTATTCATAACATAAACTCCACGGCTGCTGTCACCTGCTGGATTCTTACCGAATTCATAATCATTACCAGGTAATATAGCATTAAGAAGAATACCTGCTATAGCAGCAATTGCGAGTGCTGTAAGTGTTATAGATGTTCCACCGATTGTAAATGTAAGTCCATCACCGAAGCCTAAACCACATACAAATATAACACCTGCAATAATAAGATTTCTTGACTTAGTAAGGTCAACCTTGTTCTCAACAACATTTCTTACACCGATAGCTGAAATCATACCGTAAAGCATGAATGATATACCACCGATAATTGCTGTTGGCATAGTTGATATAACTGATGAAAACTTAGGTATGAATGAAAGTATAATTGCAAATACTGCTGCAATCCTGATTACTCTTGGGTCATATACCTTAGAAAGTTCAAGAACTCCTGTGTTCTCACCATATGTAGTATTAGCCGGACCTCCAATTGCTCCTGCAAATGCTGTTGCAACACCATCACCGATAAGTGTTCTGTGAAGTCCCGGATCTGCTAAGTAGTTTTCTTCAACTGTAGCTGAAATAGCTGACATATCTCCGATATGCTCCATCATTGTTGCAATAGCAATCGGTGCCATAACAAGGATTGATGTAACATCAAATTTCATAAACTGGAACTTCGGAATTCCTACCCATGAAGCAGATGCAATTGATGAGAAATTAAGTATCGCTGAACCATCAGGATTATGTACTCCGCATGCATTAAGAATAAGTGCAAATACATATGAAATTACTACACCCATAAGAATAGGGATAATCTTGAAAAGTCCCTTGCCCCATATATTGAATATAATAATTACAGCAAGTGCAACAAATGCAAGTAACCAGTTAGCTGATGCATTTGTAATAGCTGAACCTGCAAGTGAAAGACCAATACATATAATGATAGGTCCTGTAACTACAGGTGGAAGGAATTTCATAACTCTGTTGACTCCAACAAGCTTAATTATAAGTGCAAGTACAAAGTAAAGCATTCCGGCAACAAATATACCACCACATGCATAAGCAGCTTTATCATTAGCTGACATTCCAGCATACATACCGCTGTCAAGATTAGCTACTGTGTAGAATCCACCAAGAAATGCAAAGGAAGATCCTAAGAATGCAGGTACTTTGAATTTAGTACACAGGTGGAATATCAATGTACCAAAGCCTGCACAGAAAAGTGTTACTGATACAGACAGACCTCTGGTAAGTTCCTCACCACAGGCAGCCTGAAAATATCCTGATACCAGAATAGGTACAAGAATAGTTGCGCCAAACATGGCAAACATATGCTGAATACCAAGAATCAGCATCTTCGCTTTACCAAGCTTTCTGGCATCACGAATAGGTTCGATTTTCTTTTGTTCCATAATACGCTCCAATCAATATATATTTTCATATTATTATAGAACATATTATGATTTAGGGCAATGAAAAAATATTCCATTTTAAACATTTCGGGGCATGAAAAGCTTTCGCCTTCCATGCCCCGAAACTCGTGTTATGGTCAGAAATTGGATTATTTCTCTTCCGCAATCGCAGCCTGTGCTGCAGCAAGTCTTGCAATAGGTACTCTGAATGGTGAGCAGCTCACATAATCAAGTCCAATCTTGTGGCAGAATGCGACTGATGAAGGATCTCCACCATGCTCTCCACAGATACCTATGTGAAGATTCGGATTAACCGGTCTTCCAAGCTTTATTGTCATCTCCATAAGCTTGCCTACACCATTCTGGTCAAGCTTTGCAAATGGGTCATTCTCAAATATCTTAGATTCATAGTATGCATTAAGGAACTTACCAGCGTCATCTCTTGAAAATCCGAATGTCATCTGTGTAAGATCGTTAGTACCAAAGCAGAAGAAATCGGCTTCCTTGGCAATCTCATCAGCAGTAAGTGCAGCTCTTGGAATCTCAATCATAGTACCAACCTCGTATTCAAGGTCGATTCCTGCTGCCTTAATCTCTTCATCTGCTGTCTCAACAACAGTCTTCTTTACATACTTTAATTCCTTAACCTCACAGATAAGAGGAATCATAATCTCAGGCTTAACATTCCAGTCAGGATGTGCCTTCTTAACATTGATTGCAGCTCTTATAACAGCTCTTGTCTGCATCTTGGCAATCTCTGGATATGTTACTGCAAGACGGCATCCTCTGTGTCCCATCATTGGATTAAACTCATGAAGACTTGCAATAATATTCTTAATAGTCTCTACTGACTTGCCCTGTGATTCAGCTAACTTCTTAATATCTTCTTCCTCTGTAGGAACAAATTCATGAAGAGGTGGATCAAGGAATCTGATAGTTACAGGATTACCTTCAAGTGCCTCATAAAGTGCTTCGAAATCCCCCTGCTGATATGGCAGAATCTTATCCAGTGCTGCTTCTCTTTCTTCTACAGTATCAGAACATATCATCTCTCTGAATGCTGCAATTCTGTCCTCTTCAAAGAACATATGCTCAGTACGGCAAAGTCCGATACCTTCTGCTCCAAGTTCTCTTGCCTTCTTGGCATCCTTAGGAGTATCTGCATTAGTACGAACCTTTAACTTTCTATACTTATCAGCCCACTCCATAACTCTTCCAAACTCTCCTGCAATCTTGGCATCAACCGTAGGAATCTGTCCATCATATATGTTGCCTGTTGTACCATCAATAGATATATAATCTCCTTCATGGTATTCCTTGCCTGCAAGTGTGAACTTCTTATTAGCTTCATCCATTGCAATATCACCACAGCCAGATACACAGCAGGTTCCCATACCTCTTGCAACAACCGCTGCATGGCTTGTCATACCTCCTCTTACAGTAAGAATACCCTGCGAAGCCTTCATACCTGTAATATCTTCTGGCGATGTCTCAAGTCTTACAAGAACAACCTTCTCGCCTCTTGCATTCCACTCTTCTGCGTCTTCTGCTGAGAAAACAATCTTACCACATGCAGCGCCAGGAGATGCTCCAAGACCTCTTCCTGCTGGAGTTGCAGCCTTAAGTGCAGCTGCATCAAACTGAGGATGAAGAAGTGTATCAAGATTACGAGGATCAATCATTGCAACTGCTTCCTTCTCTGTTCTCATCCCCTCATCTACAAGGTCGCATGCAATCTTTAATGCTGCCTGTGCTGTTCTCTTACCATTACGTGTCTGTAACATGAACAGCTTACCATGCTCTACTGTAAATTCCATATCCTGCATATCTCTGTAATGTTCTTCCAGAGTTGCACACACATCCTTAAACTGCTCAAATGCTTCCAGGAACTTCTCACTCATTTCCTGAATATGCATTGGAGTTCTTACTCCGGCAACAACATCTTCACCCTGTGCGTTAGTAAGGAACTCTCCAAAAAGTCCTTTAGCACCAGTTGCAGGATCTCTTGTAAATGCAACACCAGTTCCACAGTCATCCCCCATATTACCAAATGCCATAGACTGTACATTAACTGCTGTTCCCCAAGAATAAGGAATATCATTATCTCTTCTGTATACATTAGCTCTTGGGTTGTCCCATGAACGGAATACAGCTTTTATAGCTCCGTATAACTGTTCCTTAGGATCATCTGGGAAATCCTTGCCAATCTTAGACTTATATTCAGCCTTAAACTGTGTTGCAAGCTCCTTAAGATCATCCGCTGTAAGCTCTACATCAAGCTTAACCCCTCTCTCATCCTTCATCTTGTCAATAAGCTCTTCGAAATATTTCTTGCCAACTTCCATAACTACATCTGAATACATCTGGATAAATCTTCTATAACAATCCCATGCCCATCTTGGATTACCAGATTTCTGTGCAATTACATTAACAACATCCTCATTAAGTCCAAGATTAAGAATTGTGTCCATCATACCCGGCATAGAAGCTCTTGCTCCAGAACGAACAGAAACTAAAAGTGGATTCTCCATATCTCCAAACTTCTTGCCTGTAATCTGTTCCATCTTCTCGATATGTTCGTTAATCTGTCCCATGATCTCATCATTGATCTCTCTACCATCCTCGTAATACTGGGTACAAGCTTCCGTGGTAATAGTAAACCCCTGTGGAACCGGAAGACCAATATTAGTCATCTCTGCCAGATTCGCACCTTTACCACCAAGAAGTTCACGCATATCTGCGTTACCCTCTGTAAACAAATACACCCATTTCTTTCCCATAACAAAACCTCCATAATTTGATATTCAGTTATTTAAGTAGTATGTTTCTTAGCTTGTTAAAATTATAACATAGTAATCGTTTTCGTGCAACCATAAATGTATTTATTTTAATACAATTTTATATACAAGCCTTACATTTACAGAATATGCTTAATATGGGAAAATATTCATGCTGTACTAAATAGTACAACAATAGAGCCATCACTGAAAACACAATATAAGGAGGATTTTTCTATGCCTAAAGACCCTGTTATGCTTTTAAGCTTTGTCAATACACAACTTCGAGACAATTACAATTCATTAGAGGAACTGTGCAAATCTTATATGGTTTCTGAGGAAGAAATAACCAATAAGTTAAAATCAATTAATTATGAATATAATACTGAAAAGAACCAGTTTATCTAGTTCTGTATAAATATGTCTTAATCTGATTATTGATTCGTTGTTCATGATACCTATAGGTAGTCGCATTATCACTTGATTTATAGGACATATCCAGGCAGAATCCTTATTCAACCTTCACTTTTTCTTCCAATCTGCCTATAGATAAACTTCCTCGTGCCTGCCTGATAGGTATATTCCTACAATTTCATGTGATTCTGCCTGTTTTTTACCTATATAGCTTGACTCTTTTTTGTTCTTATAGGAACACGCAGAAGTATGTCCCTGAACAGAAACATGCTTCTCCAAAAAAAGAAAAGCAATGCCAGTATCCGCTCTTCCTGACATTGCTTTATCTTTATATATTATATTGTTATTCTGTCTTTCTTATCAGCTATCATTCCATATCCGGACACTTATATCCCGCATTAATCATATTAGCTCGCAACTTTTCTACACTTATCCCAAGCTTTTGTGCACCCTTTTCCATACTTATGCTCTTATCTTCGACCAGTGAATATATCATCTGATTGCCGCCAAGACTAAGTCCTTCTTCTCTTCCCTTCTGAAGCCCTTTCTCAATTCCCCTGTCTTCAAGCCTCTGCGCTACATCACACATATTGCTCACTCCTTCCTTATCTGACAATATCTCTTCATATCTGTTATCCCCTGTCATAACTGATAAAAACTTTAGTATCTCATCCACGTGCTTAATTGTTGTCTTATCATCTGGTATGTAATCTTTGTTCTTTCTCTTGTTCACAAAGAAATTAGCAACTATCTTATAATCACTCGTAAACTTTGCTATCTGTTCATCTGTCAGCCACGCTATCTCAAATACATTAGCTTTAGTGTCATTAACATACTTATCCAGATTATCCGGAACTTTAATCAGAGACTTAAGATTCTTTGGTGCTGTCCATTTTCTGTCTGTACCATAATACAGCATCATCGTTATTACCGGCACTATTGTTTTCTTATCACATTGTCCTCTGTATGAAGCGCCTTCATATCCCGATATTCTTGCCGGCATTCTTTTCTCAACCTTTGTCTGATTCTCTATGCCATACAGGACTATGTCTGTACCTCCTCTTTTCCAATACTTAGCAATGTCGCGTTCCTGTTCATGAACTTTTCCGTCTTCAGCCTTATACTGTGAATGAACTGTCGTATTAACAAGTTCATTCTCTTCAACCTCTGGCTTTCCACCAAATAACAACACATTAACAATATCCGCAAATATATCGTTATTATCTTCTAGTACCTTTTGTGTTATATCTTTCTCTTTCATTCACATACAAGCAGTCTGTCATGAATCTTTAACCATAAATCATTTTTAATATACAATTAATATAAGTTTTTGTCAATACCGCAATTGCGGTTTGCTTATAAAGCATGCTGTGAAAGCATGCTGTCAGAAATTCAAAGAATAAATTGCTGGTTTGCTTTCAAAAAGCCTACTAAACTTGCATTACACAATAGTTTAGTAGGCTTTTATTTCAATATCAGGCTTTATCCCTGAACAGCCCTCGCAGCGGCTCTGGCTGTCAGCTTTCCATCTACAAGGTCAATAACAATATCATCCCCTGTATTGATATTGCCTGCAAGTATTAACTTGGCTGCCAGTGTCTCAACTGTCTTCTGTACATATCTCTTAAGCGGTCTTGCACCATACATTGGGTCAAATCCGTTTTCAACTATGAAATCCTTGGCTGCATCTGTAAGAACAATCTCAAGCTCTTTATCTGCAAGTCTCTTGTTAACATCTGCAACAAGAAGATTGATAATTTTGCTGATATTATCCTTAGTAAGAGGCTTGAACATAATTATCTCATCAAGACGGTTAAGGAATTCAGGTCTGAAATGATTCTTTAAATCACCCATAACAGCTTCCTCTGCCTCTGGCTTAATTGAACCATCAGGATTAATACCTTCAAGAAGATATGAAGAACCAATGTTACTGGTCATTATAATTATAGTGTTCTTGAAATCTACAGTTCTTCCCTGTGAATCAGTAATACGGCCATCATCAAGTACCTGTAAGAGGACATTAAATACATCTGGATGTGCCTTCTCAACCTCATCAAAAAGAACAACTGAATATGGTTTTCTTCTTACAGCTTCTGTAAGCTGTCCACCTTCATCATAACCTACATATCCTGGAGGCGCTCCGATAAGTCTGGAAACTGAATACTTCTCCATATACTCGGACATATCAAGTCTTACTATATTAGATTCATCATCAAACAGACTCTCAGCCAGTGCCTTTGCAAGCTCTGTCTTACCTACACCTGTAGGACCAAGAAACAGGAATGAACCAATTGGCTTAGTCGGGTCTTTAATACCAGCCTTAGACCTTATGATTGCCTCCGTTACCTTAGTAACACCTTCATCCTGTCCTATAACTCTCTTGTGAAGCTGTTCATCAAGATTAAGAGTTTTCTGTCTTTCAGACTCACTTAACTTGCTAACCGGAATACCAGTCCATCTTGATATAATCTTAGCAATCTCTTCCTCAGTAACGCTTTCATGAACAAGGCTCATATCTCTGTTACTTGACTTCTTCTCAGCTTCTTCCAAAGCCTTCTGTGCCTGCGGAAGCTTACCATACTGAAGCTCTGCTGCCTTATTAAGATCATATTCTCTCTTAGCTTGTGCTATCTGGGTATTAATCTGGTCAATCTCTTCCTTTAACTTACTTACCTGATCAACAGAAGATTTCTCGCTGTCCCATTTAGCTTTCTGGATATTGAAATCAGACCTTAATTCTGACAATTCTTTCTGTAATGCATCAAGTCTTTCCTTACTAAGATTATCAGTCTCTTTCTTAAGGGCAGCCTCCTCAATCTCAAGCTGCATAATCTTTCTTCTCTTCTCATCAAGTTCTGCCGGCATTGAATCAAGTTCAGTCTTAATCATTGCACATGCTTCATCTACAAGGTCTATAGCCTTATCTGGCAGAAATCTGTCTGAAATATATCTGTCTGACAAAGTAGCTGCACTTACAAGTGCGCCATCTGTAATCTTAACTCCATGGAACACTTCATATCTGTCCTTAAGACCTCTAAGGATTGAGATAGTATCCTCAACTGTAGGCTCATCAACCATAACTGGCTGGAATCGTCTTTCAAGTGCCGGGTCTTTCTCAATATACTCTCTGTGCTCATCAAGAGTTGTAGCACCTATACAATGAAGTTCACCACGGGCAAGCATAGGCTTTAACATATTGCCTGCGTCCATAGCACCTTCTGTCTTACCTGCACCGACAATAGTGTGAATCTCATCAATAAACAGGATTATCTGTCCTTCAGATTTCTTAACCTCGTCAAGTACAGCCTTAAGTCTTTCCTCGAATTCACCACGATACTTTGCACCTGCAACAAGCGCGCCCATATCTAGTGCAAAAAGCTTCTTATCCTTTAAGCCTTCTGGAACATCTCCCCTTACAATTCTCTGTGCAAGTCCTTCAACAACTGCTGTTTTACCAACACCAGGCTCACCAATAAGAACGGGATTATTCTTCGTCTTACGGGAAAGGATTCTTATTACATTTCTGATTTCATTATCTCTGCCGATAACCGGGTCAAGCTTTCCGTCCTTGGCTCTTTCTACAAGGTCTGTAGCATATTTGCTGAGAGTATCATAAGTTGCCTCCGGATTATCCGAAGTAACACTCTGGTTGCCTCTTACTGTGGCAAGTGCTGACAGGAATGATTCCCTGTTAATTCCATATGTCTTAAAAAGTTGCTTTATGCCCTTGTTAGGTGCTGCAATCATCGCAAGCATAAGATGCTCAACAGAAACATATGCATCCCCCATTCTCTTTGCTTCATCTTCAGCATTTACTAAAACCTTATTAAGATCATTGCTTACATAAAGCTGTACATTTCCTGAAACCTTATTCTTCTGGCTAAGCAGAGTCTCAATATTCTTTATAAATGCATCCTTATCAATTCCCATCTTCTCTATCAGGCTCGCGATAAGACTATCTTCTATAGTTAAGAGACTGTACAGAAAATGTTCCTGATCAATCTCCTGATTACCATAATCGTAGGCAATCTTCTCGCACTGGTTAACAGCCTCAATAGACTTCTGTGTAAACTTATTAATGTTCATACGATTACCTCCTTCTATTACAATGAATGCTTAACTTCACTGTTTATCTATTGTTTTCCTCTTACAATTGATGTTATACATCTCATTGTTAGCACTGTCAAGAGGTGAGTGCTAATTTTTTGAGATTTTTTTTGCAAGCCTTGATTTTACGAGGTTTGCAACCCTTTTTCTTCCTTATAATCATCACTTTTTCTTGGTTTGACACCATTTTGACACCAATTTTTTATTTTTGGTGTCAGCTAATTGCTACGTTTTCCAGCCTTGTGATTTCACTCTCAATTCTGGACATCTCACTTACATGGTTATATACCTCCATTGTTACATCTATGTGGGCGTGTCCCATAATATATTGAAGAACTTTTACGTCTATTCTCTTTTCTGCCATTCTGGTACAAGCCGTATGTCGCATAATGTGAGCAGATACCTTTGGTAACAATTCAGCATTTCTATGTTCAGTTTTTGCAATTTGAACTTCTTTTTTGTTATATGCGTCTATTAAAACATCTGATATATGAGTTTTTAATTCATATTCAAGGACTGATGATGTAGTAAGAAAAAAACGGAATAAATTCGGTTGTTGGTATAGACTGCCTGTTTTACTTAG
>ERZ791744.666-NODE-666-length-30638-cov-5.026910_pt1 | contig 30638 bp, 31 predicted proteins | sample MGYA00510039_ERZ791744 | MGnify/ENA primary metagenome ERZ791744 (study PRJEB30046, sample SAMN00791969) | human gut metagenome | study: EMG produced TPA metagenomics assembly of the A metagenome-wide association study of gut microbiota in type 2... | reverse complement strand
ACACGGTAATTCCAGAAATAAGAAACACCTTCGCACTCTTCCACGGACAAATCGCTGTTGACCAAAAGCAAGCTTTCTGGTGTCACGTTGAGCTTTTCGCACAGAGAAGCATATTTTCCATAATCAATGCTTCGGCTGGATGATTTGGCTTCTACCCAGAAAAATTTCCCATTGATGGAGAACACGACATCCAGCTCATGCGTGCTCCCTACGGATGCCGTTTCTGAAAGGACCACATTGGAGCAAACCGAAACTTCTGCGCCCTGCTCCTCCCGATAGCGGTTCAGGATCTGCTGAACCTGATGCTCTACAAAAAGCTCCAGCCACTTTCCGCTCAAAAAATGCCGGACGGTTTCATTTTGCGCAAGCTCATAGACGATATTCTGCGGATAAATCACAATGGCCGCAAAAAGTCCCATTTTGTCCCATGTCTGAGCAATCTCTGAAAGTGTGGCAAACGATTTTTTGGACGCACCCTTTGGGATACGGAACGAAAAAGAACCGTCGCTCTGCATATGTGTTCGGATAAACTGCAGGAAATCCACCACCACCGGGTCGCAAAGAGCCTCGCCTGTTTTCCATGCCATCCGCTGAACAGCAATCGGTGGGAGTTTTTCCGGCACGACCTGCTGAACGATTTTATACCCACAGTGTTCCAGATGCTCCAATGCGGTCAAAGGCTTCTGGATTTTTGCTTTGACTTCGGGCTTTTCTGCTCCGGGTGTATTCTCGGCCAGATAGTTGAACTTCCATCCGTATTCCCAAGCAGGCGAACGGGTCAGTACTCCGACCGCATGAAATCCGCTGTCATGCTCCTCCATCGGAAAAGTGATCTTGTTCTTATGGACATTGATTTGGAGCGTTTTGTTTTTCAGTGCTTTCTGATAAGCGTCAAGAAAAAATTCCTTTCCCTTATATGCCAGCTCACTGGAATTATTTGCGGAAAGACCAGCATTTTTTGCCAAAGAGAGGAGCAGACAGGTCGCTTTGGGCAGCTCAAGGACCTGTTCCATCTGCGCACCGTCCGGAATATTTGCATTATCGGACGGCGACGATTCGTCTGCCGGAATCTCCTTTGCTGGTGCAGGTGCAGAAACCTCGGGTGTCTTTTTTGAAGCAGTCTCAGATTTTCCAGACTTTGGCAAGGGCTTTGGCTCCGTGTAAACTTCCGCAATGAATGATTCATAGGAATCGATGCACGGAAGTTTTCCAGCCGCTGCAAGTCCTACATAGATTGCGGCCGCCCGCGAGGAATCGCCATAATACTTTTTAGAATCCGCTGCGGCAGCAATATCAGAAAAGGCATTATACCTGCTCAGCTGCGCAGCCTTTTCCGGGAACTGCTTCAACGCACGGCAGTAGAGCCACTCAAAAAATGAATCCGGGTGCGGCTCTATCGGATACTCACTTCCTTCCAAAGAGTAGCGTAGCAGCTTTCCATTGGTTCGCAGTCGAGTGTCCTTATGGACTTTGGATGGCGCACAGGTCAGAAGGTCAGCGAATGGACCACCATGTTCAAATACCTTGGCAGCTTCAAAAACCGTGCTGATGGGCACATCCTGCGCAACAGAATCCAGACGCAGCAGAAGCCGCAGAGAAGAAACAGTCTCACCCTCCGGCTGAACGGATGCAGAGCTGACTTCCAGAATTGAAACATCCGGGTCTGTTGTATGGACGGCATCATGGACGGCACGGATATTCTGCCGCTTGCTACCGTTTATCCATGTGAATGTCACCGACTGTTCTTTGCAATAGGGGTAGCCGGATATGGGAAAACAAATGGTTCGTGTAGCCATGAACACCTCCAACTTTTTAGGGCAAACAGGTTTATGTAAATCAAGTATAGCACAATCCCGGATGTGCTGCATAGCACTATTATCTGCTTCCGGGAATCTATCTGTGCAAAAAGTGCCGATACCACAGGCATCGGCACTCAGATTAAAAAAGCATTTTGCAAAAATGCGCAGCCTGCATCCACCGGATACAGAACACAAGGGGTTTGGGCACAGCCCAACAAGCATTTTGAATTTGGATTTTGAAAAATCCGATTCAAAAATCGCAAGTTGGTACCGAGTTGCACTGCTTGCGACGTAGATGTTCCCGTTAACTACTGCGTCAGAAATTTTCAGATCACTTCAGCTTTGCGAGGATATCGTCTGCACTCACGCCGCTTGCCAGCAGTTTTTTCAGAACATCCTCTGCTTCGGCTTTCTTTGCGGATTCCGCTGCTTTGGTTTCAGCTTTGACCTTTTTAGCCTCGATTCTGGCGATTTCCTTGTCGATAGATTTCAGCTCTGCCTTCTTGGTTTTCAGGTCAGCTTTCAGCGCATCAATGTTCGCAGTGATGGATGCGATTTCAGCAGCAGCGGCTTCCTTTGCAGACTGCTTTTCAGCAATCTGCGCAGCAAAGTCAACGGTTGCTTTTACGGTCTTGGTCTTGTTCTTGCTTCCTTTGGGACGGGGCATATGGGACACCTCCAATGTTTTTTGATGGTTTCAGTATAACACGCGTTTTTTGTGTTCGCAAGAGGTGCATTTTGTAGAAATAAAAATATATCTATGAGTGAAGCAATAAATCGATTTTGGAATATGCACCGGCGTGGGTCGCTAACTAGTTGAGGAATATCCCCTGCTGGTCGTAGAGTTGTTCAAAGCATTTGGCAACGGCATCTTTTACAGTCATGGATAAAGTTCACCTCAATATGATGGTAGAGAAGTTCGTGCAGCTATGCATACGCATCTGCGTATGATGCAAAAGTATTTTATGATACAGAGAATGTGCAGCCGCGTAATGGCAAAGAATATATTTAATAAAAAAAGTATCCTCCATAGTGATAATGGAGGATACCGATCTTTCGACATCGTTGTTTGAATTCTTCTCTTATTTTATCATGGTTATATCTGGGAATCAATAGAAATCCTTACAAATGCATCCCACCTGACCTTAGAAAAAACCTCGCAGAAGCTGAAAGTTTTTTGCACATTGCCCAGTTCTGCATGAAAAATCCAGCAAAAAACGAAGGTGGACAGAATAAGTGGTCAGAAGGGTGTCCAAGACGCAGGAGGAAACAGAAATGGCACGACGGGGAGAAAACATTCACAAACGCAAGGATGGCCGGTGGGAAGGCCGCTACATCAAAGCGCGTACACCGGAGGGGAAAATCCAGTGGGGCTACGTCTATGGCACGGTCTATGCAGAGGTCAAACATGTGCTGATTCAAAAGAAAGCAGAGGCAGGCTTCTACAACCTGAAAAGAACCGACCTGACCTTTGAAGCACTGGCTGAGGTATGGCTGCACTCCCAGCGGAATGCAGTAAAAGAATCCACCTATGCGCATTACTCGTACACGCTGCACAAATATCTTCTTCCGGTTTTGAGTAAAGTGCCAGTTGCATCTCTTGAGGAAAGTTTTCTGGAACAGGCTATGCAGCAGATCATTGCGCCTACGGATGCCGCACACAAGCCGCTGGGGAACTCCTCTGCCCGGGAATGCCTCTCCATGCTGCGCCGTATCTGCAAATATGCCACGCACTTGCGCCTGATCCGTCCGATGGAGCTGGAAGTAGCGCTGCCAAAAGCCATCGACAAAATTTCTGTACCCCTCTCCCCGGCGGAGCAGCAGCAGCTTTATCAGTATGTACAGGAGAACCCAACGCCTCGTAAAATCGGCTTATTACTGGGGCTTGAATTAGGTCTGCGTATTGGCGAGATCTGCGGCTTACAGTGGGGTGATTTTGACCTGAAACTCGGTACACTGAAAATCAGCAGGACGGTCTGCCGAATTTCCTGTGGAAACGGGCACACGAAGGTAGTCATCCAAACGCCTAAAACCCGCACCTCCCGCCGGGAAATTCCAATCCCGAAACGGCTGCTTATTATGCTGAAAAGGCTGCGCGGATGTGTCAGCAATGCTGCATGGTTTCTGTCCGGCAACGAGTCCAAGCCCACCGAGCCCCGTTGCTACCGAAAAAGCATCAAAGCATATCTGAAACAGGCAACTGTCCGGCAGATACGTCCGCACGCGCTGCGCCATACCTTTGCAACGACCTGTCTGCAGGCGGGGTGCGATGTAAAGACCCTCAGCGAATTGTTAGGACACGCTAACGCCAACATCACCTTGCAGCGCTATGTGCACTCTGATTTGACCCGGAAGCGCAGGGAGATGAACCGGATATTCTCCCATCAGGTGTCCATGAGGGGTAGGAGCGCGCTAAATATTACGTAGTGACGCACGATTTCTTTGCCGTTCCTCCATTATCACTGTGGAGGATACCCCTTTATTGCGGAAAGGGGTGAACAGGGTGGCATTATGTCTGTTTGAGCACAACGAGAAAGCATATCATGCGGCAGTCCGGATGATGGAGCAGTACGGCAAGGCTGCCATTGTTCATCCCACCGGCACCGGAAAGAGCTACATTGCGTTCAAGCTGATCGAGGACAACCCGGAGAAGGTCGTGCTCTGGCTTTCTCCCAGTGAATATATCTTCAAGACCCAGCTGGAGAGCCTGAAAAGGAACGACCAGGGCTTTCCGCTGGCAAACGTTCACTTTTACACTTATGCCAAACTGATGTGCTGCACGCAGGCGCAGCTGGACGAAATAGCAGCGCAGAAGCCTGCCTATATTATACTCGATGAATTCCACCGTGCCGGTGCGGAATGTTGGGGCGAAAGCACGGTGGCTTTATTAAAGTTATGCCCGGATGCAAAGCTTCTGGGGTTGACGGCAACAAACATCCGATATCTGGATAATAACCGCGATATGGCCGAAGAGCTTTTTGATAGCCGTGTTGCGAGCAACATGACCCTTGGCGAAGCAGTCGTCAGGGGTATTTTGCCTGCCCCGAAATATGTGACCACAGTTTATCAGTACCAGAAAACGCTTGCAAAGTATCAGGCACGGGTGGATAACCTGCGGGCACCGGGTATTCAGGATGTGAATCAGAAATATCTGGACGCGCTGCGCCGCGCACTGGAGCAGGCAGACGGTCTGGATAGGGTCTTTGCCCATCATATCACGAATAAGGCTGGCAAGTACATCGTGTTCTGCGCCAACAAGGAGCACATGGACGAGATGGTGTCCCATGTGCCGGAGTGGTTCGCCGGGGTCAACCCGGATGTTGTGGTTTACGAAGCCTACTCGGATGATCCGAACACCGACAAGGCTTTTGCAGACTTCAAAACGGACACCAGTGACCGGCTGAAGCTGCTGTTCTGCATCGATATGCTCAACGAGGGCGTCCATGTAGAGGGAATTTCTGGGGTCATCCTGTTCCGACCTACCATTTCTCCCATCATCTACAAGCAGCAGATCGGACGAGCCCTGACCGCTGGTGATACCGCAGCCCCGCTGATTCTCGATGTGGTCAACAATTTTGAGGGACTGACCAGCATTTCCGGTCTACAAAGTGAGATGCAGGAGGCGGTTCATCGTCTGTATGCCAACGGCGAGGGCGATAAGATCGTCACCGAGCGGTTTGAGGTCATCGAGCAGGTGCACGACTGCCGGGTGCTGTTCGAACAGCTGCAGGCGAGCCTCTCTTCCGGTTGGGAGCACTACTTCTCTGAGGCGAGCATTTACTATGCGGAGCACGGCAACCTGAACGTCCCGAAACTGTACACCACACCCGGTGGTCTGAGCCTTGGTGTGTGGCTGGTGACCCAGCGCCGTGTGCGCGAGGGACAAATTCAAGGCAATCTGACCGAGCAGCAGATCGCACGGCTGGACAGCATCGGCATGGTCTGGGGCAACCGGAAGGAAATTGCGTGGCAGCATGGATTTGAGGTCGCAAAGAAATACCACGACACCTACGGAAATCTGATGGTGCCCGGAAAATATGTGGACCCGGACGGCTACCCACTGGGGCAGTGGATCATCAAGACCCGACAGCAAAAGCTGAATGGCCGCTTAAAGGAAGAACGCATCTCGCAGCTTGATGAAATCGGCATGGTGTGGAACATATTCGATGCCAAGTGGGAAAAGGCTTATGCGTTGGCTGCGGCCTATTATGAGGAGAATGGCAATCTGAACATCCCGCGTTCCTATGTGACAGCGGCTGGCGAACGGCTGGGGCAATGGGTCGCAAGCCAGCAATGGGCGTACCCGAAAGGAAAGCTGACGGACGAACAAGTCGAGCGGCTGAACAGAATCGGGATGTACTGGGGCAACCGCAATGACCGCCAGTGGAACGAAGGATATCAGGAAGCCAAGCGCTACTTTGATGCCCACGGAGACCTGAATGTACCAGCCGATTATGTGTCACCGGGTGGTTACAACCTCGGAAATTGGGTCAAGCGGCAGCGGTACGCACGGCTGAATCCCGAAAAAAGCGGTGCGGTGCTGACAGAGGAGCGTATTGCAAAGCTGGATGAGATCGGGATGCGGTGGGAGAAAGCGGATTCGAGACCGCGCCGGTTGGAGTTGGCACAAGGACCTCATAGGGAAAGCGAAAAACTGAATGTTTCGGCTAACCACAAAACGGGGGAAGAGATCGGTTTGTGTAGTTGATAGCGAGATCCAAAGCACTTGCTGCAATTTGGGTCGGAAAAGTTACGTGAGTCGTAAAAAGAAAATCTAAAGGAGTTATTGGAGAGGATTATGTCAAAGTTTCAGCATGATGTGATGTTGAGGGTCGTGAAGATCCTGAATGTTCTGATGATCGAGCTGCCGTTTGCGGCCTGCTGGTTCCTGTACTACTCGCACCAGACCTATGCAAATCTGGCATGGGAGGGTCATTTTGCGATTTTAGGCCTGTTTTTTATCCTGTACATTGTACTCGGTAAAATCTACGATGCGTTCTGGATGTCCATGCAGCGGGTCTCAGAACTGGTGTACGGCCAGATCCTTGGCGCGATGGCAACCGATGGTATTTTGTACATCGTGATCTGCCTGATGTCCGCAAAGTTCTGCAACCTGTTGCCGGGTATTGCGGCAATTGCGGGGCAGTTGGTGATGGCTGCAATCTGGGCATCCTGCGCACATAAATGGTACTATACGACCTTCCCGCCGCAGAAGACCGCAGTCGTCTACGATGTGCGACACGGCATGGAAAAGCTCATCAACGAGTACGGCCTGAGCCAGAAATACGATGTGCAGGTCACCCTGAGCGTGTCGGAGTGCTTGGCAGACCTGAGCATTCTGGACGGCATGGAGACTGTTTTTGTCAGTGGTGTTCACAGCCATGAACGAAACATTATCCTGAAGCACTGCGTAGGGAAGGGCATCAATATGTTCGTCATCCCCCGTGTGGGCGACGTTATTATGAGCGGCGCGTGGCCGATGCATATGTTCCATCTGCCGATGCTGCGCGTCGGTCGCTACATGGCAAGCCCGGAGTTCTTGTTCATCAAGCGCGCGATGGACATTGTGATCTCACTGCTGGCACTGATCATCTTGAGCCCGCTGTTCCTGATTACGGCCATTGCGGTCAAATCCGATGGTGGTCCCGCCTTCTATAAGCAGGTGCGTCTGACCAAAGACGGCAAACAGTTCGAAATTCTGAAGTTCCGCTCCATGCGCGTGGATGCAGAAAAGGATGGCGTGGCACGGCTTTCCACCGGCGACAAGGATGACCGTATTACAAAGGTCGGTCACATTATCCGCGCCTGCCGCCTGGACGAGCTGCCTCAGTTGCTGAACATCCTGAAGGGTGATTTGTCTGTTGTGGGCCCCCGTCCGGAGCGCCCGGAGATCGCCGCACAGTACTGCGAGGAGATGCCGGAGTTTGCGCTGCGCCTGCAGGCAAAGGCTGGTCTGACTGGTTATGCACAGGTATATGGCAAATATAATACCACCCCCTACGATAAGCTGCAGATGGATCTGATGTATATTGCCCATCCTAGCCTGATCGAGGATCTGAAAATCATGTTGGCGACCGTGAAAATTTTGTTCATGCCGGAGTCTACCGAGGGCGTAGCGGAAGGTGCGACTACGGCGATGGGGCAGGAGTAAACACGTCGATTTGACGGCGATAAAAGATTTTTTTAACTGGTATGCACGACAATTATTTGTAGAAATACTGGGTTTTGGCAAGGCGAAGGTTCCACACTTTTTGTGATGAATCTGAGCTGTTTTGCAATAGTAAAAGAGGAGCTTATCGGATGAAAAAATACGCAATTATCACGATGGATGTTGAAGACTGGTATCATACATATTTCCCGGAGGCAAATGTAGACCGTTCTATTTCGCTTCTGGACGGTTTGGACGTGGCACTGGATATTATGAAAAAGGACGATATCCACGGCTCGTTCTTTGTTGTTGGTGAGATTGCGGATAAGCTCGCAGATAAGCTCCGTGAGATGGACAAAGAAGGCCATGATATCGCAGTTCACAACTGCCAACATCTTCGCCCTGTAACGATGACTCCGGACGAGTTCCGCAGCCAGTTGCTGGAGGCAAAGCAAAAGATCGAGGGAATTCTTGGACATCAAGTTCATGGTTACCGCGCACCAAGCTTTGGCATTGACGATGAACGACTCGACATTGTGCGAGAGTGCGGTTTTAAGTACGACTCCAGTAAGCTGAAACCGCAGAAGAGTGCCAAGTACGGTGTGCTGAATTTGAAGGACTTTAAGGAAACGATTCCTTGTGTTCACCAGACTAAAGGCTTTACGGAGTTTGAGGTCAGTACTGAGAAGATTGGCGATATGAATATGCTCCTTGGCGGCGGGTATATTCGGATGCTACCGTGGTTCTTTATGAAGCATATGACCCAGAAGTATTTGGACTCTGGTAAACCCTATGTGATGTACATCCATCCGATTGATTTGTCACCGAAACCTATGCCGAAGGTGGAGGGTATCAGCTTCGACCGGTATCTTCGTACACATATTGGCCGCCGCCATATGGTTTGGCGTTTCAAGAAGGTAATTGAGATGCTCAAAAAGAGTGGCTACGAGTTCGTGACTTTTGAGGAACTGCTGAAAATCTATCCTAACAAAGAATGAGGCAATAATGGATTCCATTCATGTTACGAATTATGAGCCGAACATAGGACTGGGGCTAAGGATAGCACTTGTGACCGATATGCACAGTATGCCATACGATGAGTTACTGATGCTACTTACAAAAGAAAGTCCCGATGCGATTCTCCTCTCTGGCGATACTTTGGAGCGACACAAGGAAGGAAAAAGTGAATGGAACTTTCTATCAATGGAACAGTGGCAGTTTCTGCCGGAGATGAAAGGCCCAATGGTTAGTCTGATGCGGGTGCTGGATCGTCTGGTCGAGCATAAGGGGATTGAAGATGAAGAAGAGGAAGACCTCGGCTTAGCGTTTCTCCGAGATATAAGCAAACTGGCCCCGGTGTTCATGTCGGTCGGAAACCATGAATGGTATTTTACCGCTGAAGATGAGAGATTCTTCGTAGACCGCAATATTACAGTTTTGGATAATGCCGATGTGCAGGTGACTATTAAAGGTAAGAAGCTGCGCATCGGTGGATTGTCCACTCGCTATGATTTGGATTGGTTGGAGGAGTACGCACAAAAAGAAGGAACGAAAATTCTTTTGTGCCATCATCCAGAGCATTACAAATACAAGATTAAGGATAGAAAAATAGACACCTTCGACTTGGTTTTATCCGGGCATTACCATGGAGGGCAATGGCGCATTGGTAATGTTGGTGTGTACGTGCCAAGGATTGGGCTGATGATTCCAAAGGTCAAAGGAAAATTTGGAAAGCACATTATCAGCGCAGGCGTTTCAAATACGACCCGGTTTCCAAGATTGGGCAATCCCCGGGAACTGGTAATGATAAAGATATAAATAATAGGAGTAAAAAACATGTGGGAGCCGAGAACGTATGACCCAAGCAGATTTGATGACATTCTTGAAATGTCAATTGAAAACTATGGTAAGGAAAACGATATCTGTGATCCGGCCTTTTTGAAGCACCAGTATTTTGAAAATCCTGCGGGAGACGCCCTGATTGAGCTTGCCGTTGATCCGGAAAATGGAACGCTTGCAGGTCAGTATGTTGTCCAGCCAGCGAAGATCAGGGTATTTGGAAAAGACGAGAAGTGTGTTATATCCTTGAATACACTTACGAGGAAGGCTTATCGCGGACAAAAAATCTTTGTTAGGCTTGCAGAACGTACATACGAGAGGGCAGCGAGAGAAGGGTATGCGCTTGTATATGGGGCGCCCAATAAAAACTCCTATCCTGGATTCATGAAGAAGCTGGCTTTTAAAGATATCCATCATTTCCCGCTGTATGCGCGTCCGCTCAATTTGAACCATATGGTGATGGAACGGATGAATAATTCTGCGCTTGCAGCGATTGCGACGCCGTTTCAGGTGTTTTTCCCGAATAAGGGGGCAAGTACAGAGAACATCGTTGAGCTGACGGAGCAAAATGTCGGTTTATTTGATGCGTTCTGGGACAAGATCAAGGATAAGTACAACATCATGGGTGTGCGCGATTCTGAGTATATCAGGTATCGCTATATGAACGTCCCCAGACGAGAATATTACCCTTATGCGGCAATCAAGGATGGTCAGATTGTGGCTTATGCGGTTGGTCGCATCCGTGAGGTTGCCGGATTTGAGACGGGAATGATTGCGGATTTCCTGTTCCTGCGTGGATATGAAAAAGATGCTGAACAGCTGGTAAAAAACCTTGTGAAAAGGATGAAGGATGAAGGCGCAAGCCTTGCCGCGTGTGTCATTCTCGCCAATGCCGAAGAAACAAAGGTTCTGAAAAAGTGTGGGTTCTATCGCATTCCTGATAAGATTCTCCCGCAGCCTACGCCGCTGATTCTTAGAGTGCTTGGAGATGATTCGGAGGAGAAACTTTCAGACATTAACAATTGGTTCTTTACAACTGGCGATTATGATGTTGTGTAATCGTGTATTATAGAGTTTTAGGTATTCCTAGTCACAGAAATAAAAATAATACGAGTCGATTTAATTATTGGACAAATGGCTGACGAGGAGTTAAATGAGTATGAGAATATTAATGCTATCTTATAGAATACCATTTCCATTAACTGCGGGATTTAGAATTAGAATTTTTAACAGTGCTAAGTATTTAAAGAAAAGTGGCCATACGATAGATTTAATGTTTCTTGGAAAACATAGCGAACTGGAAAAATATAATGACGAGTTGCGAACTGTATTTGATGAAATGTGGTGCTTTGAAGTAGAACCGCTTGAAGTAGTCTGGAATTTGTTTACAAAGACGTTGCTACGAAAAAAGCCATTGCAAGTAGCACTCTATTGGAACAAGAAAATGAATAGGTGTATTCTTAAAAATCAAGATAAATACGATTTAATCCTTGGGAATTCTGTTAGAAATGCCGAGTATTTGTTGGAAATACCGTCAAATAAGGCGTATTTGGATTTGCATGATGCAGCTTCCTATAACTATAAGAACCTAATTCCAAAGTTACATTTCCCGAAGAAGCTGCTATATATTGTTGAATATAATTTGCTAAAAAAATATGAATGCTGGATAAGCAGCAGAATACAGAACATTTGCATTATATCTAATGCGGATAGAGAGTATCTAAAAAGAAATGGAGCGGAAACTTCAAACATGCAGGTTATTCCGGTGGCTGTTCGGGATGATATTAGAAATATGAAAACGAGCGTCTATAATGATGAAATATCTGTTTGCTTTTTAGGAAAAATGTCCTATCAGCCTAATGAAGACGCCGCTGTGTGGTTTGCAAAAGAAGTGTTCCCAGTCATTAAGGAAAAATACAAAGAATTTAGGTTTTATATTATTGGGATAGAGCCAACAAGAAAAGTAATAGAATTATCAGAGCGTAGCGGGGTAATAGTAACGGGATTTTTGGAGAATCCATATGAAATAGTAGAAAAATGCGTGGCAATGATTGTTCCAATACGAAATGGTGCGGGTATGCAAAATAAAATTTTGGAGAGCATGGTTGTAGGAACACCTTGCATTATTTCATCGATTGCGGAGGAAGGATTAAACGGTATAAATTGGCAGACGTATATTGTTGCTAATTCAAAAAATGAGTACATTGAAGGTATAGAGCGCATAATTGGCGACTACGAATTAAGAAAAAAGATCAGCGATGAGGGAAAAAAATTTGTAAGTCAATATAAATGGCCAAACATTGAAAAAAAACTATGTGACTTTCTAAAGCTAAATGATATCGAGGGTAGAGACATATAATGAAAATACTAATATCATCACTTAAATTTGGTGTTGGACATGTTGCACATCTAAGGGCATATATGCAATTGGTGAAAAGCTGTGGATATGAAGCCGCAGCATTTGTTAATGGAAGGTATATTGAATTTCTCGATAGAACAAGTTGCGAATTTTTCGATAACAGGGAACAAATCAAACTGTTTAGCCCGGATGTTGCGATTATTTATAATACAGGATTTGAAGATATTAATTTCCTAAAATTCTGTAAAAGTGAGCATATAAAAACAATCTTTGTCTTGCATGAGCCATATATGGGAATTAGAGAACTTTTAAAAGACGGTGACTATTGTGTTAAAGAAGCAGTAGGCTCAATGCTGAATTCTTATCTGTGTTCAAAAGCAGATTTAGTGTTTTTAAGTAGTAAATACGCAATTGAGAATTGCAAAAAATATATGCCAAGAGCATACAAAAAAAGTGCCGAATTTCCTTTAATATTTCAAGATTCGTTTCTGATGAAGGGAAAACGAAAATACTTTTCTTTAATTGGCGGCTATGCTTATTCACACGGCTCAGATATATTTTTGGACTTTATAAAGAAGTCATATAGGACAAATAATATACTGTTCCAAATAGCAACGAGGAACAATATAGAAGAACAGCTGAATGATCCAATAATAAAAAAAATGATAGAGAGCGAGAGGCTCGTAGTCAAACAGGGCAAAGCTTTATCGTCAGAAGAAATAGACGCAGCCTATCGAAGCAGCATATGTACATGGAATGGATATCGCCGTTCGACGCAAAGTGGAGTCTTGGCAAATTCTTATATGCAGGGGACACCTGTTATTGCTACAAATGTTGGAAGTTTTAATGAGTATGTAAGTGACGGTAAAACCGGAAAAATTATTGGCAACTTTGAATATGAAACGTTACTGAATTCCTATTTGGAAGTGTCAAATAATATAGAAACAATGGAAAAGTGCTGTAGAGATACATTCAAAACGTACTTTTTCTATGCAAATCAAAAAGATATATTTACTAAAATCATGACACAATTTATGAGGGATAGTATATGATCATCACAAAAACACCCTTCCGCATGTCCTTCTTCGGTGGCGGTACCGACATGGAGAGTTTCTTTAAGGAAAATGGCGGCTCGGTTCTTTCTACAACCTTCGATAAGTATTGCTATGTGAATGTACGTCACCTTCCGCGATTCTTTGATTATTCTACAGAGCTTTCCTACTCAAGGACGGAGCGTGTGACAAACATCGACGATATTCAGCATCCGGCGATTCGAAATGCAATGAAGATGCTTGATATGCACGAGATTCGTCTTACGTATGAAGCTGACCTTCCGGCGCGTTCTGGCCTTGGCACTTCTAGCTCTTTTGCGGTTGGAATGCTGAATGCCTTCTATGCGCTTAAAGGGAAGTATGCGGATAAGAAAAAGCTAGCAGATGAAGCAATTTACCTTGAGCGCAACCTGTGCCAAGAAGCTGGTGGTTGGCAGGATCAGATTGCAGCGTCTTTTGGCGGGTTTAACCGCATTAACTTCAATGCAGATGGCTATGAAGTATTGCCTGTCATTATTTCGCCGGAGCGCAAAAAACAGCTTAATAAGAATCTGATGATGTTCTTTACGGGATTTACGCGATTCTCCTCTGATGTGCAGAAAGCAAATGCTGTAGGTAAGCAAGATAAGACTGCTCAACTTAAGGAGATGCTTGCTCTCGTTGATGATGCAGAGCGCGTTTTGACGGACAAGAACACTGACCTTGATGATTTTGGCAGAATGCTTGACCATACTTGGAAGCTGAAGCGTCAAACAGGTTCGGCTGTTTCGACTAATAGCATTGATGATTTGTACGCAAAAGGTATGGCTGCCGGTGCACTGGGCGGAAAACTGCTCGGTGCTGGTGGCGGAGGATTTCTTGTGTTCTATGTGCAGCCGGAGCATCAGGATGCTGTTCGTTGGGCTATGCGGGATTTAATGTACATCCCATTTGAGTTTGAAGACGGCGGTACAAGGGTAATCCATTATACACCAGAGATGTATGAGCCGAGGTAGTAGAAGACTATGCCTATATTATAAGGTGTCAGGAGAGGAATTAACCGATTATGTACAAAGAGCCAACAGTACTGGCAATTATATTGAACTATAAGACATACGAGCAGACTTTAGAAATCATTGACAAGTTAAAACTGTTAAAGTATTCAAATCTTGATATTCTGGTGGTAGATAATTTTTCTCCAAATGAATCAGCTACGGTTTTGGAAGATAGTTCCGCACATGATGGATTTGTGTTTATAAAAAATACAAGGAACGCCGGATATGCTGCAGGTAATAATATCGGAATTCGATATGCTGTTGAGCATGAATATAAATACTCGTGGATTTTGAACAATGACCTTGTTTTTGACGATATGGAAATACTGAGGAAACTGGTCAATGTGGCAGAAAATGATCCACGGATTGGATGTGTCGGTCCTAAAATCAAAGATTTAGATGGAAATATTGTGGCTCCCTATATCAAAAGACCAACATGGTGGGATTTGTCTATTGGGATTAAAAATGCCAGAAATGAACGAGCTAAGCATAGGTTCGAATCGGGAATGGTCTACAGAGTGTATGGTTGTTGCATGTTGCTTAGAAATTCTATGATGGAGCAAGTTGATTACATGGATGAGCGAACGTTTCTTTACAGTGAGGAAGACATTCTTGCAGAACGGTTGCGTTCGATAGATGCGGATACTTATTACTGTGCGGATACGAATGTGGTTCATTTGGAATCGATGACAGTCAATGCTGTGCAAGGTGAAAAATCTGTAAAAAAAGTGAAGACGGTTTTAAAAAGCATGAACATATATTTAAGGGACTATTTGCATTATGGATTTTTTCTTAGAGGAGTTTGCTTACTTGTGAGAGGGGCAATCATATTAATCAGGGGGTGAATATGTGCAAAAGATTAGCTTGAAAGTGACAGCAGCAGAAATATTTGTATTTGTAATGCAACTTCTCTATTTTGCAGCCTCCAGTGAAGTGAGTCAGAGCGATTTTTACGATTTGATTCTTATCTTCGGGTATTCTTTTGCTGGGCTTATGGCGATTTTGGCCTGCATGACAAAGAGAATCGACTTGCAAAGTATACTTAAGCTTGTTTTCATTGTTGCGCTTGTGGTAGCTACGGCGCTGAATTCAGCGGGCAGAGAATTTGTGCTTTTAATTCTATTCTTAATAGTATTGAACAATTCTGAGCAAGATAGAATTGTAAGCGCGTTTTATATAGCGGATATAGTCGCATTGATAGTGAATGTATGTCTGTCTGTTGCTGGAATATATAGTATATATTCACAATATAATTCGGACTATATGACCTTTGGGTTTCTTAATTCAAACTTCCTTGGGATAATGATTTTTGATATCGTTGCGTTATTGATTGTCCGAACAAATGGTCAAAAAATAAGTGCATATATTGTTGCTGCCTTGGCGGGCTTATTCTGCTGGCAATATGCGTATTGTAGATCAGCTGCACTGTCAATTATTATTTTGTTGTTTTTTTCCCTTTTCAGAAAGGCGTTCGAAGGGAAAAGGGTATTCTCATTTAGCTTGAAATTTTTGTATGTAATATTGGCGGGAGTGTCAATAGTTCTTGGAAAAATCGGAGTGAAAAATTCTATTCTGATGATGCTGGATGGAGTACTGTCGGGAAGAATCATAGCATGGAACGTTTACTTTAATAATAAGCCTATAACATTGCTTGGAGCTATGTTTTATACAGGAGTCTTTTATCCGTTAGACAATGCGTACCTTTTCTTACTATTTAGATATGGCTTAATTGTGTTTGCAATATATGGTGTGCTAAACTACCTTGTTTCCAAAAGGATGATTGCAAGCAAATCTTATGCCTTGCAGATTGTTTTTGTGGCACTGTCATTTTACTCACTAATGGAATTCAGTCCCATGTCAGTATTCAACAATATTGGATTGGCACTTTTGACGACCCGAAAGACAGAGGAATCAGAATGAAGAATTTTGTAACATTATTTAACTCACAAAATGTTCATTTGATTAAGGATGTTGGACTCATTCCATATGGGATGTACCGCTTTGAAAATTATGAGAGTTATATTGCCACCTACAATAATGGAGACTATGGACATTTGCAAGACGCTGTCAAAGGCTTGAAACTTTGGTTCGTTAAGAAATATACAGGGAATTTTACGATTGATAGTGTTGCTTTTTTACTGAAAAACTCAAAAAGGATCGATGTTCTGAACTTGTATCATACAACCTTCAGAAGTGCTGTCTTTTCATTGGTTTATAAAAGAATTAATCCGAATGGGAAAATCTATCTTAAATTGGATGGTGGATATACGCAGGAAGAGACTCCGTGGTATAAAGCGTTTCGTCGATATGCAATGTGCAGGGCGGATCTCGTGACAACCGAGCTGAAAGAAACACGTGGGGCACTGATTGAGAGTTGGCATAGACAGATTGGACTGTTGCGTAACCCATATCATCCGGCTGACTTAAAAAAATATATTCCATATTGCGATAGATCCAATACAATTCTGACGGTAGGAAGAATTGGGACCCCCCCAAAAAATACAGAAACGCTTTTGAAAGCTTTTTTATCAGTTTCTGATAAAATTGCCAATTGGAATCTTTTATTGGTTGGTCCGGTTGAATCCTCTTTCCGGCAACAGCTGGAGGATTTGTTTGATCATGATCCATCGCTGAAACAAAGGATTGTTTTGTATGGAAATGTTGAGAATCGTGATGAGTTGATGCAACTATACAGTACTGTGAAGCTCTTTGTTTTTCCTTCGCGGTGGGAGAGCTATGGCATCGCTTTGATGGAAGCGGGACTGTGCGGAACTTTTCAGATGTGCAGTGAATTACCTGCATCCAAAGAACTCACGAATGATTTTGAATATGCAGTGCATTTTCCTGCTGAGGATGTGAACAGCCTGTCAGAATTGCTGGAAGTGTATTGCACAGCCGATAATTTTGAGATGGAATGCAAGGCAAAAAAAGAACGAGAATATATCATCGAGAATTGCTCGCTCGAACAGGTTTGTGGACAACTGAATAAGATGATAGATGAGATATAGAGGAATAGCAAATGGGAATTTCAAGCCGCCTTAAGATGATAAAAAATTATATTGGCTGGAGAAAAGAAAATAAAGAAAGAAATTTTACATCGCTTTTTACAGTTGGAGACCGCAATAAAATCAAAGTAGGAGACTATACTTATGGACGGTTGAATGTCGCGATGTGGGATGCTCCGGATGAAAGCTTAAGCATTGGTAAATATTGTTCAATTGCAACGACAGCACGTTTTATTTGCGGGGGGGCACGAGATGAACGTACTCTCTACGTACCCGTTTTGCCAGAAATTTTTGGGGGACGGTAACGCTGTAACCAATGGTCCAATCATTTTGGATGACGATGTCTGGGTTGGGGATTCGGCAATGATTATGTCGGGTGTACATATTGGACAAGGGGCTGTTATTGGTGCCGGTGCAATTGTGACACATGATATGCTGTAGGAACTCCTGCCAGAGTTGTCAGATATCGCTTTGATGAAAAAATAATCGAAAAGCTTATGCAAGTGGATTACACAAAACTGAATCCTGAAAAGATAAAAGAGAATATAAGCCTTTTGAAAACACAGGTAACAAAAAAATGTGGACGAAATGGTGAATCTCTTTAAGTGAAACACGAAGTTTATATATCCGATTTTGTGAAAGATAAGATATTATGGAGAAAGCTGCAAGCATAAAGAAAAATTTTTTATACAACATATCGTATCAGATGGTTTCGGCACTTATTCCAATTATACTTACTCCTTATATAGCACGCGTCTTGACAGCAAATGGGGTGGGCATAAGTAGCTATGTAACAGCGAATGTTACATATTTTCAACTCTTTTCCTTCTTAGGAATTGCAGGACACGGACAACGAGAAATAGCAATTGTAAGAAATGATAAGCAGAAGGTAAGTAGAATATTTTGGGAACTTCAGTTATTTCATTTCCTCTGTGGTGCAATCGTTTTGGTTGTGTATCTGGCATTTGTGGCGATGGTTCCATCCAAAGATGTCCGAATTTATTATATTCTTAATATCATTATGGTTGTAGCCTCGATTTTGGATATCTCGTGGCTTTATCAAGGATTTGAATGTTTTCGGAACATTGCGATAAAGAATGTGATTGCAAAGGGGTCGATGGTTCTTTTTTGCCTTCTCTTTGTAAAAACGGAAAATGATCTCTGGAAATACATTCTGATCAATGCGCTTGGTCTTTTAGCCAGTAGTGCATTTCTTTGGAAAGAACTTTATCAATATGTTTTTCCACTTCATAGGGTGACGGATATCCATGTTTTTCGCCATACAAAGCCGGTTCTTATTTTCTTCATTCCGACGATTGCGGCATCTGTGTATTCTATTTTGGATAAATCTGTGATAAATGTTGTTACACATTCAAATCTTCAGAACGGATATTATGAAAACGCGTATAAAATTTTAACGATTCTTAATGTGGCGGTTCAAAATCTTTCGACGGTTATGTCGCCGAGAATGTCAAGCATCTATGGATCAGGCGACGAAGACAAGATGAAGGACTATTTAAACTCGGCGTTAGAGGTTATGCTCTTTCTTGCTATGCCGCTTGCGTTTGGTATGGCAAGCGTTGCAAAAAACTTTGTCCCGATTTTTTTGGGGGATGGTTGGAGTCCGGTTATACCACTACTGTATGTATTTATGCCGCTGGTTGTGGTACTTGGATTTAGTACTTACCTAGATGGAATGTATTTGGTTCCTTCAGGAAAAAGATTACAGAGTGCGGAGATAATCTGTATTGGGGCGGCGTTGAATCTGGTACTAAATTTTGTGATGGTAACATATTGGCAAGCGCTGGGTGCGGCAGTTGCCACACTTATTACAGAAGGTGTCATTGCCACATTAATGTTGCATTTGTCAAAAGACGTTATAGACAGGAAGAGAATTCTATATGCATTTCTACGTTATGCTATTTATGGGATAATTGTATTTGCTGGATCGACATTTGCTGGAAAATGTATAGATAATAATTATGTGATTGTTCTACAGATATTTGCAGGTTGTTTGATATATGTGCTCTTACTCATAATGACAAAAGATCCGATTTTGGCAGCGGGATTTCAAAAGGTGAATTCTTTTTCTAAAGGTAATAGATTATGACAACACAGAGCAGTTCATATAAGGCAATAGATTATGCCAAATTTATTTTCAGCATTTTGGTAATAGCTCTTCACTGTGGACCTTTTGAGTGTGTAAGTGCAGACGCGAGCTATTACTTTACGCAATGTGTTACCAGAGTCGCTGTACCATTTTTCTTTGTATGTAACGGCTTTTTCGCATTTACGCCTAGAGAGTATAATTGGAAAACGGTGGCAAAGCAGTGCAAAAAACTCATTCGTATGTACTGTATATGGACAATAATATATTTTCCTGGCTTTGTTTCAGCTTATGATACTTTAAAAGAGGCTGCTGTGGCATTTATTCTAGGACATGGATATGCGCACCTTTGGTATCTTGCGGCAGCTGCAGTTGCAATTTTCATGTTCTATATTATTAAAACAAGATGTGTGAGCTGGAAGAAAATATTCGCACTAGCAGGAGCATTATATTTGTTTGGCCTATCGTACGATAGCTATTATGCTGTCTTTCGTAGACTTCCGATTTGGAACGTTCCTTTAATTCATACGGTGGCCAGATGCTTGCTGAGCCAATTGCATACAACAAGAGACGGAGTGTTTTTTGGTTTTCTTTTTGTGGCAATTGGAGCATACATTGCAGAAAACAAACAAAGAATCAACAAACGTTTATGTGCGAAGGGATTTATGATTTCTGCAGGAGCGGCAATAGTAGAAGTAGTTGCTGTTCGCGCGCTGCGGTGGCAAAGAAGAACGGATGCTGTTGACTTATATGTGTTTCTAATTCCGATGGCAACTTTTCTTTTCTGCTACTTGTTATGCTCGAATAGTAACTCAAAAAAGACATCGTCTAACATAAGAAAGGAATCAACGATTATCTATCTTGTGCATATATGGGTAAGAACAATCTATTTACGAATCGGTGTTCCTGTCTTAAGCAACTTGTTTGGAGAAATACTGGCAGAGAATTCCTTTTTGATTTTTTGTATAGATGTATTGGGTTCGATTATGGTCGCAAAGGTATTGATTATAGCGTCTAAAACACAACATGGTAGAAAAATTTACAAGTGGCTTTTTTAAAGAAGAATTCAGGGAAAAGGACTTTAGGCTATGAAAACAGTAATAATGGCAGGTGGCAAGGGAACTCGGATAAAAAGATTGAGAAATAAAGTGAGGATATGAGTTATGCAGGATGCTGTGAAAAGAAAATCCAATATAGAACTGCTTCGAATTGTTGTCATGTTTTTGATTGTGGGACATCACTATTTTATTCATGGATTAATTGATAGTTGGGATAAAGAGGCTTGCCAAATATGGCTGCGGGGGGGTAAGCAACAAATTCTTCTCAAGTCTGTTTTTTCCGGGTGGTGAAGTTGGCGTTGCAGTTTTCTTTATAATTATGGGGTTCTTCAGCATTCAAAAGAATAAGATTAAAGTTGCAAAGGTATTTATTCAAACAGAGTATTGCGCAATTGTATCTATTGTGATTATAGCGACGGCGTCGATTATGGGAATGAATATCGATTCTGCAACACTGCTAAATTCAATAGTTAAGTTGATTGCGATTCCGGTAAGTGGAATGTGGTGGTATGTCCCGGTGTATCTATTACTCTGTTTTATCGCCCCGCTTATAAACCAAATGATTCTTCCTCTTGGCAAACACACAATGATTGTTCTCATTGTACTTATGTGGGGATTATGGTATGGGTTGGGAAACCTTTGCACAGCGCCATTGTACATTTTGCAAAAAGGAGTTTTCTTCTATACGGTAGGTGCCTATTTGCGGTTACATGAGAGCTCAGAAAAAAAGTATAGGTTTATCAAAGTACAGGTTTATCAAGGCATTATTCTAACAGTTCTGTGGTTGATAGGAGCTATATGTGCATGGCTTAGCTGCAAAATAAGCATATCAGCAGGACAAGAATCGATGCAGTTTAGACTAATGGCTTTTTTCTACTCGACATTCGTTGTGCCAGGATGTGCCATAGAACTCTTTAAAATATTCAATGCGATTCAAATACAAAACGATAAAATCAATTTGATTGCAAAAACCACCTTTGGAATATACCTATTGCACGATTCTGTTCCTGCGAGAATTGTTATATGGGATAAGTTGTTTCATGTGAAATCGCAATATCAAACGCAATCGTTTCCACTGTATATGATTGTGTCTATCCTAATAATCTATGTTGGTTTTGGCATTGTTATGTATATATGGAACACATACGCAGAGGAAAGAGTGACGCGGAAGATTCAAAACGTTGTGCATTTTATAAAAGTAAAAGAGAACATCTATGAATAAGACCTGCAGAGAAAAGGACTATAACTTGATGCCAGAAATGCCATATCTGGAATGAATAATGTATTAGGATGAATTAGTTTTCGCAAAATCAAATACAGATAAAAGTATATAATAAATGGTAAGAATAACGAAAATGAAAACAGTAATAATGGCAGGCGGCAGGGGAACCCGGATTTCCTCTGTTGCCAGTGATATCCCCAAGCCGATGATAAAAATCGAAGGAAAGCCTGTTCTGGAGCATGAGTTGGAGTGTCTGCGTGACCAAGGATTCACAGACATTATTTTGACCGTCTCACATCTCGGAAACATCATCATGGACTATTTCGGAGATGGTTCAGGCGTATCTCCGGCAACAGGAAAACCCTTTGGTGTTCATATTGAATACTATTTTGAGAAGGAGCCGCTAGGCAATGCTGGTGCACTTTTCAAAATCAAGGATAAGCTGGATTCGGATTTTCTATTGCTGAATGCCGATGCGGTGTTCGATGTGGATTTCAATCGATTCGTAGCCTTTCATAAACAGCATGGAGGGGTGGTTACGCTTTTCACACATCCGAATAGCCATCCCTACGACAGCGGACTCATTATTGCTGATAAAAATGGGGCTGTTGAGCAATGGCTGGCTAAGGAAGATGAACGTCCGGAGTACTATCGTAATCGTGTCAATGCTGGACTTCATGTTATCAATCCGAGCGTTTTGGACCATTCGGGGATTGATGCGAGTAAGGTTGGCACTGTGGGAGAGAACGGGAAACCCATCAAGGTTGACCTAGACCGGCAGCTCCTTAAGCCGTTGGCAGGAACCGGAAAGATGTTCTGCTACGATAGTCCCGAATATGTGAAGGACATGGGGACACCTGAACGCTATTATTCTGTATGCGAGGATTACAAGACTGGTCGCGTTTCCGGTAAGAATCTGAAGAACAAGCAGAAAGCGGTGTTCCTTGATCGGGACGGCACTATCAATAAATATGTGGGTTTCCTTCGGAACATAGACGAGTTTGAACTGATAGACGGCGTTGCAGATGCAATCAAAAAAATCAATGCTTCCGGTTATTTGGCAATCGTTGTTACGAATCAGCCTGTGATTGCCCGTGGTGAAGTGTCCTTTGAAGGACTCGAAGAGATTCACAACAAAATGGAGACACTTCTAGGCAAAGAGGGCGCATATCTGGATGCAATCTACTTCTGCCCGCACCATCCGCACAAGGGATACGAAGGGGAACGCCCGGAATTGAAATTTGACTGTGATTGCCGCAAACCGAAACCCGGAATGCTGCTGAATGCAGCACGGGACTTTAACATTGACCTGTCGCAGTCTTGGATGATTGGCGATGGGGAAAATGATATCAAAGCGGGTCAGAATGCCGGATGTCAGACTGCTTTGATTGGTTCTGAGTCCTACGGACAGACTGTGACGGTATCGTCTTTGAAGGACTTTGTGGAAAAATACCTGAAATAAGAGGGAGATTGCAGCTATGCGTGAATTGGATAACCGACTGATGAGACATATCGACCTGTTGGTAGAACGATACCCCTCTTTAGAATCTGCGAAGAATGATATTGTTGCCGCATACCTTTTGCTGGAGGAGTCCTATGAGAACGGTGGAAAGCTTCTTGTGGCCGGCAATGGTGGTTCTGCAGCAGATGCGGAGCATATCGTTGGTGAGTTAATGAAAGGCTTCAAGCTGCCCCGTAAGCCTGAAACTGACTTCGCAGAAAAACTGGTTGCGGAAAATCAGGAACTCGGTGCTGTCTTGGCAGAAAACCTGCAGGGGGCACTTCCTGCTATTGCACTGGATGGTCATCCTGCCCTGTCCACAGCCTATATGAATGACTGTGAACCACTACTTTGCTTTGCACAGCAGGTCAATGGTTACGGTAAATCCGGGGATGTGTTCCTTGGCATTTCCACAAGTGGTAACAGTAAAAATGTGCTGTATGCGGCGACAACTGCACACGCTAAGGGAATGAAGGTCATTGGACTGACGGGAGCAAAGGACAGCAAACTGAGGGATATGAGTGATGTGTGCATCAAAGCCCCGCAGACGGAGACTTACATGATTCAGGAGCTACATTTGCCCATCTATCATTGCCTATGCTTGATGCTGGAAAATAAATTCTTCTCAGAATGACATTTCATCATATTAATACTATGTTTTGCGCGTGAAGTTAAGTATACTGAATTTAAAAGGAAAACCCAACTATGGAAGAAAATAACAATCAACAGAAGCCACATTGGAAGACAATCCTGACTAAAATTCGTAATGACCTTGAGAATATTAGAACTCGAAACCCCAAATTTTTTGACGCTGCAGCCACGATAATACAAGTGATGTGGACGCTTGCCAATACATTCTGGAATTCGGCTATATTAAATAACGCGGTTTTAACAGCATGTATTACATTGGCAACGTGTGGAGTATTGTGCCTTTCGCAGTGGGTACTGTTAACAAATAGACGGGAACGTGAAGTTGCTGAGCAAAAAAGACTTAGTGAATGCGAAATTGCTGAGCAAAAAAGACTTAGTGAATGCGAAATTGCTGAGCAAAAAAGACTTAGTGAATGCGAAATTGCTAAGCAAAAAAGACTTAGTGAACATCAGGCAACGGAGTTTACGCGAAAACTTCAAATTATAGCGGAAGACACAGATGTTAACTCATTGGAAATGATGAGCTTTGCTCATATAGTTGCCCATGAAATAAAGATGAATATTTCGAAAATGCCTAATCAAAGTATAGAGATCACGCGAAATTCTATTCCTGATTTTCTTGTAAATACATTGAACGATCTCGAGCGAATTTTGAGCAATCACTATGGAGAAAAAATTTGCGCAAGTATAAAATTATGCAATACACAGAACACATTAAAAACATTTGCCCGGGGTCAAAACAATGTGACTTGCCGAGGAGGAATAAAGAAAGTCAGAATACAAAATACGAAACCAATTAAAATTGGCGATAATTATGCGTATGATACGATCCTGAAACGAAAATTCCAATATTTTGCGGAAGGTGATTTAATAAATCTTTCAGAAAAAGAAAAAGATGATGATAAATTCTTCTGCGAGTATGGGGATAAATGGAAGAGCCTTTTCCGTTCCAGTATCATTATTCCTATACGTTGCCAGATTCTTGCTAGACATTCTGAAGAATATAGGATGCTAGGGCTGATATGCATCGACTCTAAAATTGTCCAGCCGGAGTGGAATCGTAAAAAGGATAGTTATGCATATCATACAACGGCATTTGTTGCAGATGTATTGTACAGCTTGATTGAAAGTTATATAATTGCGCAACAGATGAGCAGAAGAGTCATAAGATGATTAGAGAATGTCGACCTTTTATGAAGAGAATGGAGGAGTTTTATGAAATATGAATTCGGACGAATATCAAAAGTACAGGGAACATTGGTTCAGCCTACGAAAGAAGATTCTTACGCAATGCCATCCAAAGTGGTAATGTGTCCGGTATTTATAGATCAAGAAGAAGAAAGGAGGTTCACAAAAAGAGCAAACAAATGTATGAAAATGGACAGTCGCCGTATAGCTAGGAAGACTTAATTGATATATTTCTGAGTTTGATAATGAAAAAAGGAGCACAAAATCATGGATGCTAATAAGTATTTTCAAATTCTTCATATGATTTCGGCAGGCGGTCAGAAAGTTTGTCGAAAGTTTTTAATCGAGAAAGGATTTTCAGAAGCAATGATTGATGCCTGTGCTGAAAATGGCTATATCATACAAATTGGAACGAATGATTTAGATGATCCGCTTTATATTATTACCGATGCCGGACGTGTAAAAAGAGATGAACGCGACCTGAAGTAACGCAATTAAAGAATAATTTTCATCAGCCGTGTGAACTGAACTCCAGAAGTTCATACGGCATATTCTTGAGCACAATATATAGTTTGTGACGGAAATAAAAACGAGGCGGAAATCAGTGGGCAATACACGCGCGCGCAAGCCCGGCGGTGGGCGGAAGCCATCAAAGCCAGAATACAGCGCAGCCAAGAACCTGGCACAGCAGATGAAAGCAGCTGCTGACCTTTATACGGACAAAATGAGCCTGCAAGCCATCGCAGACGCCCTGTCCCTCAACCCTATCAAGGTTCGGAAGCTGCTCATCACAGCAGGGGTCTATGAGTCGGACACGGCAAAACTCGTCCAGCAGACGTTCTGTTCTTTTAGAAGCACACAAAGTTATTCCGCTGCCGTCACCTCCACCATGGCTGCCTTGCAGTTATCCCGCCCCTCTGTGACCTCTTATCTGCCGTATGAGAAGGGCGTGTACTTCCCGGAGGAAGCTGAAGCGGCGAATATCAGTGCCGGGGCAGAGCGGCAGCGACACTACCGAGCTGTGGTTGCGCTGAGGAAGGATCCCTGCGAAGTGAATCTCTGGAAGTGTGTGGTGGCTTTTCGGGGATACAAGTTCAAGACGATGTCCGGCTTGCCCTTTACATATACGCTGAAGAAGGGCAGGGGCGATGAGTTCACCAAGGAGCTGTGGATCGACCGCAGAGAGGAAAGCAAGAGCCTTGCGTGGAGCTCCGTGATGCTGGCGTATCACAATATCGGTAAAATCGGAGAGGTAGTGGACAGACCCAAGGCGCTGGGAGATATCCGGGGTGTGTCGTATATCTATGGGCTGCTCTACCGCTTTGGTCTGATCGACGTGCCGGGCAAGGCTAAGGAGAAGATGACGAAGCGATAAGAAAACGAGACATATTTTGTTTTAAGATGGAATGTGATATAATAAAACTGGCGGTTTACCGTACTACATGAAAAGGGCAGGTGAATGTGCTAATGTACATCATTTGTCAAGATTCAGTCCTTTCATCAGCTATCGAGGCGATTACTGAGGCAGTAAGTCTATTGGAGCTGAAGCAAGAAAAGAACAGAATCAATAAGCGGATTCAGTCATTGCTTCATATTGCTGATGATCTGGCACCGGATTCTGTGGAGTATCAGTGCGTTTATGAAAGAATTCTCGAATTGGAAAGGATGCGAGAACTGATCAGACGCATTAGAAAGGCTAAGTGTGCACAGATTTATGCGCAATTGCATATGCTATGGGTTAATAGAGCCAAAAAGGCCAGTCGCGCGACTGCGGGTTTGACTGCTGATCCAATGAGCATCGCTATGCCCATTCCTCCCACGTTTGAGGCTACCTTGAGTAGTTTCGGACGTGGGAGGGATTTGGATGCCCTCGCATGCTGAAAAAAATCAAACAGAGATCAAAAACTACTATCGTATTATAGACCCGGAGGAAAGGCTGTCTGAGAATGAGAAGGCTGAAGAAGAACGCAAGGTGTTAGAGAATATGCCTGCTTGCTTCCCGGCAGCACTACGATATGTGATGAAACGCTTCGGATTTACGCAAGAGGCTCTGGCCTTTGAATCAAAGGTGTCGGAGTCAACGATCGGTCGCTACAGAAATGGAAAGGTTGAAAGTTTTTCTGAGAAAAACGTGGTTGCACTATGCATTGCTATGCACCTTCCTCCATGGCTTTCGTTTGCGCTTATAGCAAAAGCGGGTTTTAGCTTGGCTGCGACCAAAGAACAGCTAGCACATTTGATGATTCTAAACTGTATGTATATGAGGTCGATTGATGAGGTGAACGAGTACTTAAGGGAAAGAGGAACTGATTCACTGTCCCGAGAGACGGCATAGGATTGTCGAGCTTCTTGAGATTCTGAACCTAAAATGATGAGCCGTGTGTTCAACTCCCTGTCGGAGAAGGATACGCGGCTCATTTGCACTGTTTGAGGATAAGGACAGGAAAAGGCAGATGCGAATCTGCACACTTGGCTCATCAGGAGACCGTGTGAGCCAGCTTAAAATTGAATTGCTGCCTGTTTGGTTTGGTACTGCTCGAATGGGTAGTAAGCCGGGGTGGACTTCAAAAAATCTGAAATTATTTCGGATTTTAGGAGTTTATTCCGGCTCTTTTGCGTTTATAGGATCGGAATTGGCAGATTACACAATTTTCCGGCTTATTTCTCGTCGCTTCGATGAAAAGTGGATGCTCCTATTTACAAATAGAGTTTTGGCTGCTATATTATAGATATAATAATAGCCTGAAAAGCTCTATTGAAAAGATAATAATTTGTAACGTGGAGGTGTATTACCAGACAAAGATAGTCATGTTGTTCAGTTAAAAAAATCCTTCTGAATGACGTCTCAGCAAGAGACATTACATAGGTTTTTAGTAGAGTGCCGCGATTGTTGGAGGCAGTCAGCGCACAATTATTGAGGAGTTATAACTAAACGGTCCTTAATTCAATACTAAAACACTACTGTAAGGTTGAAGTGCGTCTACTTGCTGATAAGACTATAAAATGTCTGGCTAATACACATCCGGTCAATGAGTACGGAAACGGAAATACATAAGACCGGAGTAAATTTAGAAACAAGTAATGCGTAAGCAACTTGAAATCTGAATTTGCTCCGGTCTTTTTTTATTAAAATTTTCAGCGAAGGGGGTGAACCGAGGTGGCACCCGATGTACATAAGAATACGGATACCAAGGTGGAAACCGTCAGTGCCAACTCGGTTTGCCGTCAGTTGTCGCAGAAAACTGCCGAACAGGGGTTGGCAGCTGCAGTTGCGTTTGCGGAGGAGGTTCAATGGGCGTTGGCAATACGCAGAACGATTTCGGGGGTAGGGTTTGGAGAGGCCTTGAAGCTGCTGATGAACGACCGGGATTTGTCTGTGGAACAGATGGAGTCAGAGTCTGGGCTCTCCGTATCAACGATAAAGCGGCTTCGTGCAGGACAGGATGCAAGTGTGGAGCAGATCGTTGCAATCTCGGTGGCACTGCACCTTCCGCCACCTGTAAGCGGTGATTTATTGAGGATGTGCGGAATCACGCTGGATTTCAACAATCAAAAGAATACTGTCTATCAGATGATTCTGACGGAGTATTACAAAGAGGGCATCGAACAAGTCAATGTCTGCCTTGCAGCATGTGGATGTGCGCCACTCAAAACTGCCTGTTAATGCGGACACAACAGAATATACCTATGAGGCGATTAGACCATAAAACGGTCTGGTCGCCTCTTTTTTTTTGAAATTTTTTCTGAGGTAAGGGCTCAAGAAGTGAGCCCTAAACGGTAATAAAACGGCGCAGTAAGGCTGCATAAGAGCATCTGACATGACGGTATTTTTTTATAAAAGTACGAAATAACGATGCTTTGTGTGCTGCTTTTTAGAGCTCATCTGATGAACTGGTGATTTGAGGTGTTCTCGGTTATCATGTAGTCAGTTCAAGGGACAAGCCCCAAGAACAAAAATATCGTAAGGCCCGATTCTAGAGAGGGTTAAGGATACCATAACGGAGTTTTACCAGCCGGCAGACGCTGTCTGCTGCGGTAGAACGACCGGTCTATGGGTGTACCTCCCATCTCTGGAATCGGGCCTTTTTGCGTTTTGCAGGTTGGTTCAGTGCATGGCGTGAACCCCTATCCAGTCTCCGTCATCGGTATCCTTCCCCTCCCTGAGTCCGGGGGAAAGGACACGAAAATGACTGACGTGATGAACTGCGTGGACAAGCTGCTGGAGAAAATCACCGGCTACAAGCAGCGCATGGATGTGAACCGCTACGGTGTTTATCGCTAACCTTCCAAATTTTTGACTTTTTACGACTTATCGAAAATTTGGAGGTTACACATGAGTTTCAATAATGGTAATGAACGTCGCAAGCTGAACGCAAAGTGGGAGCAACTCCGTGTGCAGTACCGCGAAGCCGGAATGAGCGAAGAGGCAATTCAGGCGATGTATGAGTTTGATCTGGGCGTCCTGAACAGTGAACGCGCCTATGATGCCAACACGGTGGCAGTCTGTGATGGCGAAGATGACGTTGACGCAAGGAAAGCATCGGATCTTAAGCAATATGAGGCTGCGATCACGGTAACGGATACCTACCACGAAACCAAGAGCCGTTTTGGATGGATCGGCGAGATCGAGAATGAGCGGCTGCTGGCTGGTCTCGAAAATTTATCGGAAGATGATCTCAAACTTTTGACGCTCTATGTTTATGAGGGTTACACAGAGAGCGAAATTTCTAAAGTTTTTAGCATTTCGCAGCCTGCAATTCATAAGAGAATCGAGAAAATCACTATATTTTTGAAGAAGTTTTGATTTTTGGTTATAATTTGACCCTTCTCGATGGCTCGTAAGTGAAGGGACAATTTTCCAAGCGGCATCTGCCGCAGGGCAAAGCGTCCGACTTCATGGTCCTTGAAAACTGAATAGTTCCGTCATCTGGTACTTCGATAATGAAACTTCCGTAATTCGCGGCCCGGTCACAAAGCAGACGGGGTGGCTGAAATGCCAATGAAGCGGTACAAGTCCGCTGCCAGATGTTTATGCCCCACTCGCAGGGGGCCGAGGGCGAATATGCGAGACCTTTAATCATATTGATCCGGGAACTGCCGGGTACGTTCCGCGCATCCGGCAGTTCCCGTTTTTTACGTATCCTTATTTATTCTTTACCCGAATATCCACTTTTGATACATAGGAGGACACTTTTATGGACGAGTTGAACCCCACGGTGCGCGAGCAGGAGATCTACGAGGAGATGGAGCTGACCCCTGAGATGGTCAAGTCCATCCGCACCCTCTGCGGCACCTGTCTGCGGCATTTTGTGGATGCAAAGGCTTTCAAGATCACGCTTGTACCCAGCGCAGACCGGAGCATGGACACTTGCACAGTCTGCCAGATGCGGCGCGGTCATGACTACGTTGTGATGAACCGCTGAACAAACACACCGCACACTGCCAAGGAGGTGCAGCGGGCGGTGTACATATTGCAAAAGGAGGGCAGCTATTGATTCAAAACTGGAAATTTCAACGCGGAGACATCTTCTTCACCCACTTCGGGGCGAGCACCGGCTCGGAACAGTGCGGTGACCGCCCGGCGGTCATTCTTCAGAATGACGTGGGCAACTATCACTCGCCGACCCTGATCGTTGCGACCATGACAAGCAAGGCGGAAAAGAAAGTAAACCAGC
>ERZ791744.655-NODE-655-length-31094-cov-21.846193_pt1 | contig 31094 bp, 21 predicted proteins | sample MGYA00510039_ERZ791744 | MGnify/ENA primary metagenome ERZ791744 (study PRJEB30046, sample SAMN00791969) | human gut metagenome | study: EMG produced TPA metagenomics assembly of the A metagenome-wide association study of gut microbiota in type 2... | reverse complement strand
GTTGCTCAGGTACTTAAAAAAAATATTTTATAATAGTGTTGCGGAATTAAGGTAGAGTAAAATTTTTTTCATCTTTTTTCTTTATAAAGAGTCCTTTATTGGTGCCAGCCCATATTGCTCCTTCCCGTGTGCACGCAACGGCTTCTACATTACTGACTTGAGGATTGGGCAAATGTATTTTTTCTATGGTTTCATGTTTTTTATTTAGCTTATATAAGCCATTGTGTGTACCAATCCACAAATTGGATTGGTTGTCTTCTGCAACTATATTAACAAATCCATCAATTGATTTTTCTGACCCTTCAGACTCTGCATGATAGATTTGGGTGGAATATCCGTCGTAGCGTACTAATCCATTGTAAGTGGCAATCCATATATATCCTTCTTTATCTTGAAAAAGATTACGAACTTCATTGGTCGGTAGCTGTATGAGGTTTTTTAATGGTGTGAAATTAATTTCTTCAATTGGTGGTAATGGTGTTCCCCAACTGTAAATAGAGAATAAAATATATACTTGGAGTAGCAAGAGAAATTTCTTCATATTGGGATTAAAATAATAAACTGTGTACAAATGTAAAAAGATTATTCTCAATATAAAAATTAAAACAGCCATTATAATAATGGCTTGTACTATAAATGAGCTGAATAAATGATTCTATTTTTTGACAGAATTGTTTTATGCAGAGTTGCTGTTTTATCCTACCTTTGTAAGGTATCTTAAAAATTAATATCAATGAAAAAACTATGGATGGTGCTTGCCTTATGGGGAGCTTTAGCAGCGCAGCTGCATGCACAATGGAGGCCGGTTGAGGGACGGATTAGAACGCAATGGTCTGAACAGGTAAATCCTGATAATGTTTTACCTGAATATCCACGACCTATTATGGAAAGAACAGAATGGAAAAATCTGAATGGCCTTTGGGATTATGCAATTATAGAAAAAGGAAAACATACCCTTTCTGTTTTTGATGGGAAAATTCTGGTACCTTTTGCTGTAGAATCTTCTTTGTCGGGAGTTGCCAAGAAGGTAGGTGCAGAGAAGGAGTTGGTCTATCGTCGTTCATTTGAAGTTCCTTCGTCTTGGAAAGGGAAAAAAGTACTTCTGCATTTCGGAGCAGTAGATTGGAAAACTGATGTATGGGTAAATGATGTAAAGGTCGGTAGTCATACCGGAGGATTTACGCCTTTCTCTTTTGATATTACAGAAGCTTTGCAGGGAAAAAACAATACTTTGATGGTAAAGGTGTGGGATCCGACAGATAAGGGTTACCAGCCAAGAGGAAAACAGGTATCGCGTCCTGAAGGTATATGGTATACTCCGGTGACCGGAATATGGCAGACAGTCTGGCTGGAACCTGTCAGTGAATCTTATATCCAGGATTTACGCATTACTCCAGACATTGATAATTCCTTGCTTTCTTTGAAAGCCTTGGTAAAAGATGCTACTTCAAAAGATTTGGTAGAGGTAAAAGTCTTTGATGGTCAACAGTTGGTAGCGCAAGGAAAAAGTATTAATGGAGAATGTGTACAGGTGGCAATGCCGGAGAATACAAAATTATGGTCGCCTGAATCTCCTTTCCTTTATACGTTGAAGATTTCTTTAAAGCAGAACGGAAAACTGGTGGATGAGGTGTCCAGTTATGCAGCAATGCGAAAATATTCTTCCAAACGTGATGCGAACGGTATTGTGCGTTTAGAGTTGAACAATAAGCCGTTGTTCCAGTTTGGTCCTTTGGATCAGGGCTGGTGGCCGGATGGATTATATACAGCTCCTACGGATGAAGCTTTACTATACGATGTACAGAAAACAAAAGACTTTGGATTTAATATGATTCGCAAGCATATTAAAGTAGAGCCTGCACGTTGGTATACCTATTGTGATAAGTTGGGTATTATTGTATGGCAGGATATGCCCAGCGGTGACCGTAATCCGGAATGGCAGAACCGGAAATATTTTGAGGGCACTGAAATGAAGCGAAGTGCAGAGTCGGAAGCTTGTTACCGGAAGGAATGGAAGGAAATAATGGATGCATTGTATTCTTATCCTTGCATTGGCACATGGATTCCATTTAATGAAGCTTGGGGACAGTTTAAAACTCCGGAAATAGTGGAATGGACCAAGCAATATGATCCGACCCGTCTGGTTAATCCTGCCAGTGGAGGTAACCATTACACTTGTGGTGATATGCTGGATTTACATAACTATCCTGCTCCGGAATTGTATCTGTATGATGCACAGAGAGCTACAGTCTTAGGTGAGTATGGAGGTATTGGCTGGGTAGTACAGGGACATATCTGGGAACCGGACCGTAACTGGGGATATATTCAGTTCAATTCTTCTAAGGAAGTGACAGATGAATATGTGAAATATGCGGAAAAACTTTATGATTTAATACCTCGTGGTTTTTCTGCAGCAGTATATACGCAGACCACAGACGTAGAAGTGGAAGTAAATGGTTTGATGACATACGACCGTACAGTAATTAAACTGGATGAAAAGCGAGTTCGTGAGATTAATCGTAAATTATGTGAGTCTTTGAACAAAAGATAATTTGCGATAGAGACTATATATAAAATTTCCCCTTATCCCTGTTTTGAATGAAGGGATAAGGGGAATTTCATATATAATATCCTGAGATTATCTTACTTGGATTACCAAATAACGTGATACACTCCAGAATTCATTCGGATTGTTGATTTTCAAAGTCAACTGACCTTTGTCGTCTTTTACAAGTTCGTATGAACTCTGTGGATGAGTAGTCAGCAATTCAGCTCGTTTGGAGTAAAGTTTGATTTCTTTTTCCTTACGAATATCAATCTGGGTGAAGTAATCTTTGTTGAAGTCATTGTCTTTCAGTACGTCACCCTTCTTCAGAATCTTCTGGTCTTTCAACTCAGATTTAGTGCCGAATACATACCAGGCAGTGTTGAGGGCTTTGTCTTGAGCTTCTACGGTCTTAGTCTTTGCTTCATTTTCTGCACTCAGCTCGTCTACGTTCTTATTCAAGTCCATAACAGCTTCATCCAATTCTGCAATACGGATATTCTTTGCAGCCAATTCTGCTTGCAGGGTTTCAATCTGCTGCTGCTTTGCAGCCAGTTCAGCAGTAAGGTTCTTTACAGCTTTTTTCAACTGGGCAGATTGGTATTTACTATTTTTCAGTTGCTCTTCTAATTTTGCAATCTGTTCGCGGTTTGATTTCAGTTTCTCGCTAATGAAACGGATATCATCTTTTATCTTATCGGCAGCCGACTGGCTTTCTAATGTACCTTCTTTCAAGTCTACACGGTTTTCAGCTTCGTTGATTTCGCGGAATCCTTCTTGAATTTCATTGAAGGCTCCCATGATTTCGTCCAGTTCTGTGTCGCGGTTAGAGAGTTCAAGCATCAGTGAATCGTTCTGGGCTTGTAAAGTGCTTTTGTTCTGGCCTGAATTATTACATGCTGTCAGCAGGGCAGCAGCACATAAAGCAGATAAAACAACCTTTCTCATAGTTTTTGAATTTAGAATTATAATTTAGTTATCTTTTCCTCCTAATATAATGACGATTTCTCCTCTTGGTTCAGTCTCTGTGAAGTGTGCAATTACTTCCTGAAGGCTTCCTCTGACGCTTTCTTCATGTATTTTAGAAATCTCCCGACATACGGAAACCGGGCGTTCGGCTCCAAAAACTTCCGCAAACTGGGTCAGCGTTTTAAGCAGGCGATAAGGAGACTCGTAGAAAATCATGGTACGGCTTTCGTCTTTCAGTGCATTCAGTCGTGTCATGCGACCTTTTTTTTGAGGAAGGAAGCCTTCAAAACAGAAACGTTCATCTGGAAGTCCTGATGAAACTAATGCCGGTACAAAGGCCGTAGCTCCAGGCAGGCATTGCACTTCTATGCCGTTTCTTACACATTCTCTTACCACAAGGAATCCGGGATCGGATATTCCAGGAGTGCCGGCATCTGAAATTAAGGCTACCGTTTGTCCTCCTTTTATACGGTTGACAATGCTTTCCACCGTCTGGTGCTCATTGAATTTATGGTGTGATTGCATTGCATTTTTGATTTCATAATGTTTTAAAAGGATACCCGATGTACGTGTATCTTCAGCTAAAATCAGGTCCGCTTCTTTCAATACGCGAATAGCTCGAAATGTCATGTCTTCCATGTTACCTACCGGAGTAGGTACGACATATAGTTTTCCCATACTTTGTACTTCATGTTATAATAGCAAAGGTAAAAAGTTTTCGTATTTACGTGTTCGATTTGTCAAACATTTAACAGAAGTTTTCTCTTTACATAGTGTTTTCGTCACTATTAATAAAAATGCGTCGATTTTTCGCGGATTTCGATTCGTCGTTGTAATTTTGCAATTGTTTTTATGTAATGAAAGAAAATATGGTAGTATATTCAGAAGATCATCGGGAGGAGACTTGCCGAAGAGGAAGGATTGAAGTAATATGTGGCTCTATGTTTTCCGGTAAAACGGAAGAGTTGATACGGCGTTTGCGTAGGGCTACTTTTGCCCATCAGCGGGTAGAGATATTCAAGCCGTCTATTGATACCCGTTATTCAGAGGAAGAAGTGGTGTCACATGATAATAACAGTATCAAATCAACCCCGATTGATTCTTCCGCCAGCATCCTTTTGTTTACTTCGGAGATAGACGTGGTAGGCATTGATGAAGCGCAGTTTTTTGATGATGGATTACCCGAAGTGTGTAATGAACTGGCTAATCGGGGCGTCCGTGTTATTATCGCAGGGCTTGATATGGATTTTAAGGGAGTTCCGTTTGGACCGATTCCTGCGTTGTGTGCCATTGCCGATGAGGTGACTAAAGTGCATGCCATTTGTGTGAAATGTGGTAACTTGGCTTATGTTTCGCATCGTACCGTGCTCAATGACAAAAGAGTGTTGTTGGGGGAAAAAGAAGAATATGAACCCTTATGCCGCTGCTGTTATCAGAAAGCTTTAAAAGAAGGTGTGTCTAAGTAGTTGATAATTAGTGGATGTTTAAATTTATTGAAAAAATATTCCAATAATGTTTGGTAGTTATCATAAAAATATCTACCTTTGCACTCGCAATCGGGAAATAACCGATGCAACAAAGGATTGATTCGCTAGCTCAGCAGGTAGAGCACAACACTTTTAATGTTGGGGTCCTGGGTTCGAGCCCCAGGCGGATCACTCGGAAAAGCGATTATCTTTTAAAGATAATCGCTTTTTTTATTGTTAAATATTTTGTGAGTCGGTAAAAATAAAAGGAGACATCAAGTAAATGATGTCTCCTTTTATTTTGTCTTTTTCAGGGAATACTGAATTACACGTTTGCACGTTTTTCCTGAATTCTGGCTTTCTTACCGGTAAGTGCACGCAAGTAGTACAATTTAGCGCGACGAACTTTACCAACTTTGTTGACAGTGATGCTGTCGATAGCCGGAGATTCCAATGGGAAGATACGTTCAACACCCACTGTTCCTGACATTTTACGTACAGTGAAACGTTTCTTTTCACCGTGACCTGAAATTTTGATAACAACACCGCGATACAACTGTACACGTTCCTTGCTACCTTCAACGATACGGTATGCTACTGTGATTGTGTCACCAGCTTTGAATGAAGGATGCTGTTTGCCAGTAGCAAATGCTTCTTCTGCAATTTTAATTAAATCCATGTTTTGTAATAAATTAAATTGTTTGATCGTTACAACGCAACATATCAAGTAACTCTTCTTTGACAGCGATTGCGCGAAAGCGGGGCAAAGGTAGTGTTTTTCTGCGAAGTAGCCAAATGTTTCCTGCGTATTTTATTAAAAAATGAGAAGTCTTATGGATAGCTTTTACCATTCTTTTGAGCATGTTCCTTTTTTCCGTATTTTTGGCTGCAAATAAACCTTGTTTTATGAATTATCTCAATGTTAGACTTGTAAAAAGTGCAGTTGCCGGCGTGTTGGCCGGGTGGCTGCTGGCCAGCTGTAGCTCAGGTTATTCGCTGGCAGGTGTGGAAGGCGGAAGGGTGGCCATTACTGATGTGTACGACCGTAAACCGGATGCCGAAGCGTTGAATATCTTGAAACCTTATCAGCAGAAAGTCGATAGTATTATGTCGCCGGTCATCGGACATTCGGCAAAGAATCTGACCGCATACCGTCCGGAATCTCCGTTGTCTAATCTGATGGCCGATGTACTTCGTCAGGCAGCGGTGCGGGCGATTGGCAAGCCGGCTGATGTCGCTGTCATGAATATGGGTGGTATCCGGAATGCAATGCCTGAAGGTGAAATTACCTTTGGAACGGTGTATGAAATTGCTCCCTTCGAGAATGCCTTGTGTGTGCTGACAATGGATGGGGCCACCTTGAAGGAGTTGTTCGGACAAATAGCTTCTGTACATGGAGAGGGCCTTAGTGGCGCCGCTTTGAAAATAGATGCTGAGGGAAATCTCTTGGAAGCGAAGGTGAATGGCCGGCAGATTGATGTAAAGAAAACCTATACGGTAGCTACCATTGATTATTTGGCTGAGGGAAATGATAAGATGGAAGCGTTCCGTCGGGCTTCTTCCAAAATATTCCCGAAAGATGCGTTGTTGCGCAACTTGTTGCTTGACTATGTAAAGCAGTGTGAGCAGAAAGGACAATTTGTGACTTCGCAGGTAGAAGGAAGAATAAAAGTGAGTGCGTCCAATTGAAAAATAGAAAAGAGATGAAAAAGATATATTGTTTATGTCTGGCGTGCCTGCTGGTGAGTGTGGTGGCCGCACAGTCGGTGAAAGAATTGTATATATTTCATACGAACGACATGCATAGTCGTATCGAACCCTTTGCCTCTTATTTCCCTGATACGCTACTAGCCGGAAAGGCGGGTGTGTTGCGTCGGGCGGCTTTTGTGAAAGAACAGCGCCGTGAGCACAAAGATATGTTGCTGTTCGATTCTGGTGATTTTTCTCAGGGAAGTCCTTATTATAATTTGTTTAAGGGAGAGGTAGAAATCAAGATGATGAATGAGATGGGGTATGATGCTGGTACGATTGGAAATCATGAGTTTGATTTTGGCCTGGACAATATGGCCCGCTTGTTCAAGATGGCTAATTTCCCGATTGTATGTGCCAATTATGATGTGGCAGGTACCGTGCTGGAAGGTTTGGTGAAGGAGTATACCGTCATTGAGCGCGATGGAATACGTATCGGTGTGTTTGGACTGGGACCGGAGCTTGACGGTCTGGTGGCGCATGCCAATTACGGGAATGTAAAATTTGAAGACCCTGTTTCTGAAGGCCAGCGTGTAGCCGACTTGCTGAAGAACCAGGAACATTGTGACTTGGTGATTTGCCTGTCGCATTTGGGATGGAAGGGTGAACCTTATTCGGATATAGAACTGATAGAGAATACTCGTAACATTGACATTGTATTAGGCGGACATTCTCATTCCTTCTTTGAAGGGCCGGAGTTTTATAAGAATCTTGACGGAATAGAGGTGCCTGTGCAGCAGATGGGAAAAAGTGCGGCATTTGTCGGGCGTATGGTTGTCAAGATGCAGAAAAATTAAAACAGATAGGGTAGAATGAAAAGACGGATTTTGTGGTGTATATTGTGTGCTTGTCTGGCCTCGACTAGTCTCTTTGCACAGGAGCCTGCGCTCTTGAGCCGGGTACACGACACGGAAGCCTGCCGGAAATGGGTAGACGGGCAGATGGAGAAGATGACGCTGAAACAGAAAGTGGGTCAGTTGTTCATTTATACTCTCCAGCCGGTGACAAACCAATATAGCAAGAATGTGTTGCGAAAGATGGTCGATGACTATGGAGTAGGAGGGCTGTTGTTTACCGGTGGAGAGCTTCGGAAGCAGGTGCAGATGACCAACTATGCCCAGGCTCATGCGTCGGTGCCTTTGATGGTGACTTTTGATGGTGAGTGGGGATTGGGAATGCGCTTGAAAGATACCCCTTCTTTTCCCTATAATCGTGTGTTAGGATGCATACAGAATGATTCACTGCTTTATGAATATGGTAAGGAAGTGGCTCGTCAGTGTCGTCTGATAGGCGTACAGATTAATTTTGCGCCGGTGGCCGATGTGGATAACAATCCCAATAATCCAGTAATCAATCTTCGCTCTTTTGGCAGTGATCCGAAGAGGGTGGCCGAAAAAGTGGCTGCTTATGTAAAAGGATTGGAGGACAATGGTGTAATGGCGGTGTGTAAGCATTTTCCCGGACATGGAGATACGGAAATTGATTCACATAATGCGTTGCCTGAATTGAATTTTGACCGAGCTCGTTTGGATAGTATAGAGTTATATCCGTTTAAGAAAGCCGTTGAGGCGGGAATTGGCGGTGTGATGGTAGGGCATTTGCATGCCCCGAGCTTGGGTGAAGGACCTGCTTCTATTTCGCAGGAGGTAATTATGCATACACTGATTGATGAATTGCGCTTTCATGGACTGGTGGTGACGGATGCTCTGGAGATGAAAGGCATTGCCGGGCATGATGATGTGTGTGCCCGTGCTTTGATAGCAGGAAACGATGTGGTTTTATCTCCTCGTAATTTGAAAAAAGAAATTGACGGTGTGATGTCGGCGCTTAAAAAAGGTCGTCTGTCGGAAGCAGATATCGACCGGAAATGCCGGAAGGTACTGTCGTTTAAATATGCGCTGGGACTTTCTTCCTGGGAAAAAGTGGAAGAAGAAGGACTTGCAGAAAAATTGATGACGCCGGAGCTTCTGTCGCTTCAGCAGGAATTGTCAAAAGCAGCAGTGACAGTATTGAAGGATTCCTCGTCATTGGTCCCGCTTGATTTATCCGTATCGGGTACGGTGCTGTTGAGCGTATCTCCTTCTTTGTCGGAAGCTTATCCGTTTTATCATCAGTTGAAGCAGACTTTCCCTGTCGGCTGGTTGCATGCGAATGTAGACTCATTGGATGCCGTGGAGGCACGTCTGCGTCCGACACAACGGGTATTGGTGGCTTTACATTCAGATAAGGTGGAGCCGTATGCGGCTTTACTGGAAAAGTTGGCCAAAGACAAGCCTTTGGCTTTGATTTGCTTTGGCGATATGAAGATGCTGGAAAAAATTCCGGAAGTGGTCCGCCATGCTTCTACTGTAGTACTGGCACATACTGACGAGAAATCTGTACAGCGTTACGTGGCCGATTTGTTTTTGGGCAATGCGTATGCTGACGGTCGTTTGTCTATTCCGCTGGCTGGAGTGTTCAAGGCTGGTGATGGACTGACCGTCGATCCGGAAGCCCCCCGTCAATACAGTCCGGAGGACTTGGGCATGGATGCGTCGATATTGTCACAGATAGATAGTATTGCAGAAGAAGGTATCCAGCTGAAGGCTTATCCAGGATGTCATGTGATGATTCTGCGGGAAGGTCTTCCGGTTTACAACAAGTGTTTCGGTAACTATACCTATGCGGGAAAGGAATCTGTTAAGGAAAATAGCCTATATGATTTGGCTTCTTTGACTAAGGTAACCGCTACGCTACTGGCAGTGATGAAACTTTATGATGAAGGAAAATTCGGATTGACAGATTGTGTATCCGATTATTTGCCCATATTGAAAAAAACAGATAAGTCGCGTATTACGGTGCGAGATTTACTTTTCCATGAATCTGGATTGCCAGCCTACTGGCCTTTCTATGAGGAGGCATTGGATATGAAGTCTTGCAAAGGAGGGCTGTTCCGTAAAAAATCTGATAAGAATCACACGCTGAAACTGGCTGAGAATGTGTATGCCTGCAATGATTTCCGCTATAATCCAGAGTGGGTATCACGTACTTCATCGGTTGAATATCCGCTTCAGGTAGCAGATAGTTTGTTTCTGAGAAGTGATTTCAGTAAGAATATATTAGAACAGATTGCAAAAGTTCCGGTGAAAGGAAAATCCTATCGTTACAGTTGCCTGAACTTCATGTTGTTGAAAGAAATGGTAGAAAAAGTGGCAGGTGTACCAATGGATGTGTATTTGGACAGCGTATTCTATACCCCGATGGGGTTGCGTCATACGGCCTTTTTGCCCTTGCGTAAATTCACGAAGAAGCAGATTGTACCTTCTGTAGAGAATGATTTCCTTCGTGGAAGCAAGTTGCAAGGATTTGTGCAAGATGAGGCTGCCGCATTCATGGGAGGCGTGTCTGGAAATGCAGGCTTGTTCTCTACAGCGCAGGATGTAGCGAAAATTGCTCAGATGTGGCTGGACAAAGGAATCTGCGGTGACCGGAGATACCTTAGCCGGGCAACTTGTGAACTCTTTACTACGCTGAAGTCGCGTGATAGTCGGCGGGGCTTAGGTTTTGACAAACCCGATACGGAACATACGGACAACAGTCCTTGTACTCCTGAAGCACCAGCTTCCGTGTTTGGGCATACAGGTTTTACGGGAACTTGTGTGTGGGTGGATCCGGATAATGAACTGATTTTTGTATTCTTGAGTAACCGGACCTATCCTTCTGTTTATGAGCCCAATAATTTGGTTCGTTATAATATCCGCACTCGGATGCAGCAGGTGATGTATCAGGCCATCTTGCATTGATACTATTTAGACATGATATAAATTGGGTAGAAAATGCAAAGTGGATGTGACAACTGATTGGAAAAAGATTAACTTTGCACTATCAATTTAGGACTAATAATAACTTAACTTTTTTACTACAATGGCTTACGTAATTAGTGACGATTGTATCGCTTGCGGTACTTGTATCGATGAATGCCCGGTTGGAGCAATCTCAGAAGGTGATAAATATTCAATCAATCCGGACGCTTGCACAGAATGTGGAACTTGTGCTGACGTTTGTCCTTCTGAAGCAATTCACTTGGGATAATCGAATCGTCTGTATGACACACATAAGGGAATTCTTTTCGGAGAGTTCCCTTATTTTTTTACTTTGTGATACTTTGAATTGTATGTACTAATGAAAAGGTGTTTTTTATTTTGTCTTTGGATTTTATTTTCTTTATTTCTTCACGGAAATATTTATTTCAAACACTTAGGCAAGAATGAAGGCTTGTCGCAGATTTCTGTGGTGTCTATTGCTCAAGATGAACTTGGTAGAATGTGGTTGGGTACATTGGAAGGACTAAACTGTTATGATGGGAACCGTATGACAGTGTTTAATGCCTTAAAGGACAGCTTGATTGGAAATGAGGTACATGATTTGGTATGTGATAAAAAGGGAAGTGTTTTTTTTAGTTCTGACGGGAGGTTGATGCGTTATGCTCTTTATGAGGAACGGTTTTATGACTTGAAAATGAAATCTTCTTGTCTCTTTGCAGATCAAGAGCATGTGCTGACTGCTGTACAAGATAGTATTTTCCAGTGGAATATGACAAAAAAAAGTTTTCAATTTGTTTGTCGTGTACCTTCTGTCGGTAGAATCAGTAATTTATATATGGGGGCAGACGGAGGAATTTGGATCGGTTCGGCAAAGGGACTTTATCGAATGGAGAAATTGTCCGGTCAGTCTCCGGTTTGTATCCTTCCGAAGGTAACAGTTTATTCATTGTTTCAGGATTCAAAAGGAAGACTTTGGGTAGCAGGCTTTCGTGATGGAATGTATCAGCTGTCACCATCCTCTGGAAAAGGTTGGATTGTTAGGAGAGACTTGCAGCTTCCGAGTAATGATGTACGCTGTTTTGTAGAAGATGATGAGGGGTGTATTTGGGCTGGTACCTTCAATGGGCTTTATAAAATAGATGATACACGTGTTGTTTCTGGATATAAGAAAGAGATTGCACCAGGAGCTTTGAGCCATTCTTCTATTTTTTCTCTTTATAAGGATCTGCAGGGGAGTATATGGGTTGGTACATATTATGGAGGCGTAAATTATTTCAATCCTGTATATGATATTTTTCAGCATTACACCGATAATCCAGAACGGGATGATTGTTTGAGTTTTGCCTATGTCGGCAATATGGTGGAAGACAAGCGAGGAGATATATGGATTTGCACGGAAGGAGGAGGATTAAATTGCCTGCATCGGGCTACAGGTAAGTTCTCTTATTACTTAAATGATTCTTCTCATCCTGAATCTTTTTTCCCTAACCTGAAGTGTATAGAGTATAACTCTGCGGAAGATTGCCTGTATATCGGTACTCATAAGCAAGGTATGCTTTGTTTTGATATTGTTTCCAAGAATATTCGTAAGGAAGAAAGCTGGGGAAAAATGGGAGCTTCTTTTTCTGAAATTTTTTTGAAGGGCAATAGTTTGTATTTGCTGGCAGACAATGGATTATTTGTAAAATCAGGAAAGTCAGGTCCTTTAGCTTATCTTTTTCCTGATGTAAAAGAAACACATGCGGGAGGTACGGCCTTTTTTATAGATTCTCAGGAAAATGTTTGGATGGCCTTGCGTGATAAACTTATCCGTATCAGCTTGAAAGATAGCAGCGATAAATCTGTTTATTTGTACGGAGAAAATGGATTAGGGCGTTTTATCGTTTCTAAGATTGTGGAAGATAAGTCTGGAAATTTATATTTTGGAACATCAGGATCAGGTATTTATAGATATAATCCTTCAAACGATAGGTTTGTTCCTTTTTCAGAGATTGACCTTCGATATTGTTATACCTTGAATGTTACTCCTGATGGTTTTTTACTGGCTTCCGGTGAGAAGGGTGTATTCGTATATCATCTTCAGACGGGTGAAATAAAGATTGTGGATGCAGAAAAACAGCTGCATCTTTCAGCTGTGAATGATGGATGCGGTTTGCTATGTACACGTGATGGAGAAATATTTGTAGGAGGAACCGAAGGAATGAGTACTTTTCGTCTTTCCCGTTTGTTTTCTCCTTTTCCAGCCTATAATCTTTTCTTTTCGGCTTTGGAGGTAAACAACCGGCAATTTTCAGCCGCAATGGAAGGAAGTGTACTTTCAAAGGCGCTTCCCTTCTTGAATAAGCTGGAGCTGGCCTATAATCAGAACAATCTTCAGTTGACTTTTTCTTCCAACAATTATATTGAAAGTGCCAAGCGTAATATCTATGAGTATTGTTTGGAAGGGTTTGATAAGAATTGGAATACAGCCTATAGTCATAATCTGGTATTTACCAATTTGGAGCCAGGGCATTACAAATTGGTAATTCGTGAAAAAGAAGCAGGAGATGAAAATGGCAAGCATACCATAGAACTTCCTATTTTCATACATCGTCCGTGGTGGAATACATGGTGGGCTTATTTGACATATTTCTTTGTCTTATTTGTTATTGCGTACGAACTGTTGAGAAATTGGCGTACAAAATTGAATCTGCGTCATTCTTTGGCACAGGAAAAATTAGAGAAAGAAAAAAATGAAGAGCTAACACAAGCTAAGTTGCAGTTTTTTGCTAACATTTCGCATGAGTTTCGTACTCCATTGACTTTGATTATTTCTCAGACAGAAGCACTTTTGCAAAGTCCGTCTCTTTCTCCGTATTTTCGTGTACGGCTACAGAGAATATATAGGAACACGTTTCAGTTTAGAGAGTTAATCTCAGAATTGTTGGACTTTCGAAAAATGGAACGTGGTAAGTTGACTTTGCATGTTTGCCAGTTGGATGTGATTGCTTTCCTTCGGGAAATGACTGAAGAATTTCAGAACCAGGCTCAGGTGAAGAATATTACGTTCTCTTTCCGGGCAGACAATGAAGAAGCATGTTGTTGGGCAGATAGAAGGCAATTGAGAAAGGTTATATCAAATCTTTTGTCGAATGCATTTAAGTATACTCCGGTTGGAGGTAAAGTCGAGCTGGTAGCAGGAGTAACGGAAAAAGGTATTGAGATAAAGGTAATTGATAGTGGAGAGGGAATTCCGGAAGAGTCTCTTCCATTTGTATTTGACCGTTTCTATCAGGCTGATACAAAGATGTCATCTCCTGGAAGTGGTATAGGACTTGCTTTGGCCAAAGGTATTGTAGAACTGCATCATGGCGTTATTTCAGTAAAGAGCGTGATGGGATACGGAAGTATTTTTACTGTTTTGTTGCCTGTAGAGAATCCTTTCCAGGAAGAAGATGGAGTGGTGTATGTAGAAGCGGAAGAGGCAGAAGAAACTATTCCGGTGCAGGATGTGTCTGAACTATCGGGAGACTCACTTGCTTCACCTGCAGGTGAAACAGAAGAGATTTTGGATAAACAAACCATTCTGCTGGTAGAAGATAATGAAGACATGTTACAAGTGCTGGTAGACATGTTGTCTCCATTGTATAAGGTCAAAATTGCGATGAATGGCCAAGAAGGATTGGATAAAGCATTAGAAGAGAGTCCTGATTTGATTATAAGTGACGTAATGATGCCGGTCATGTCTGGTACAGAGATGTGTATGAAGCTTAAGACAAATTTTAATTCAAGCCATATACCTGTGATTTTACTTACTGCTTTGACTTCTGATGATAGTAAACTGAAAGGAGTGCAATGCGGAGCTGATGACTATGTTGAAAAGCCTTTTAATCATAAAATTTTATTAGGGAAAATTGCTAATATACTGCGTTCTCGTAAGCTGCTAGTACAAAAGTTTCAGATAGATAAAAAAGAAGAGGCTGATTCTGCAGGTGACATACAAGCATTGGCTTTGAATCTGATGGATGTAAAATTCTTGTCCCAACTGGAAACCGTAGTGAAAGAACATTTGGCGGATCCGGAATTTGATATCACTGCCTTAGCCCGTCAATTAGGAGTAAGCCGCAGTTCTTTATACAACAAGTTGAAGGTGCTTAGCGATATGACTCCCACAGAGTTTATGTTAAATGCACGTTTGAAATATGCGTTGGACTTGCTGGAAAATCATCCGGATTTGCAGATAACGGAAATAGCTTATCAGGCAGGTTTTAATTCCCTTCGCTATTTCCGTCATTGTTTCAAAGCACGGTTTAATCAAACTCCGCAGGAGTATAGGGAAAAGAAAACAGGTGCATAGAGTATAGCAAATCCCCTCTGTTTGAAAACCTTTTAAACGGTGTTTAAACAAAGGGGATTTCTGTATCAGTCTTACCAGAGTATGGCATCCGAAGGCTGGAATGGCATTTTCTCCATTTATTACTTTTGATATGCTGAGGGCTTTTCAGAGGGAACAGAAGTGACGGCCTGATGGGTGGTAGATGTATGCAGAAGTTGGATGACAGCTTCTGCGTATCGTTTTCCTAATTCTAATTGGGCTTCTGTTCCGAAATGTGGGTCGCTTGTTCCCGGATAGGCAGCCTTCAGACCTTCAGAAGAAACACAGGCGGTATAAGGAAGTTCAGCAGGAAGGGAAGACAGCATTTGGTTAAATTCCTTTATGCGTGCAGGTTTTGCCCATTTCCATCGTCCTAGTTGTCCGATGACGATAGGAAGAGTGTCGCAACCTAGGTCTTTTCGTAGATTTGTCACCAGTTCGATGAGTTTCTTTTTATATTCAGAGGCCGACAATAGATATTTCCCGTCACAATTGCTTTCTCCCTGATGCCATAAGATGGCTTTTAGTTTTCCCTTTTTCAATGCTTCTTGAACTCGTATCAATGTCTTTTCATAGAGTGGTTCTCCTTTTTCCCATTGTTGGATGGCGCTTCCTCCGCGTGCATTCACCACTATTCCAATAGGTTTTTTGTGGTTTCTTTCTACTATTTGCAGGGCAAAAGACCAAGATGGCCCCAACCCTTGCATATTGATATCTTTTCGTATGTTAGAGTATTTGTTAAGAGGCAGACTGGCTTTCTCGAACTTGTTTTCCTGATTGAACAGCCAGACATTGTCAAGGTGTTTGGCTGTTAGTTCAGAGGGTATGGAGGCTCTTCCAGCCATGTTGGACTGTCCGATACAGAGATAGAACTCCATATCAGAGGTATGGGAGGTGGAAGCGTGAACGGTTCCCCATTGCATGGTTAGCAATAGAGCTGGAAAGATTGTCTTGATTTTTTTGAAGTAATTCATGGTTGTATACGTCTTTAGTGTTACTTATCCGTCCGGAAAGGCGATACAGGCAGTCCTGCTTTATTGAACAGATTGCCGACAGTATCGTCATTGAAGCAGTATCTGACAAAGAAAGGATGCTTCACTTGTGGGGAGTAGACTATTAGACGGTTGTCTTTGTCTATCTTTCCTTCGGCTTTTACAAATATTTTGTCGGCACCTGCAATTTCCAGTCCGTGGATTGTATCACCTTTGCAGATCAGTCCGTTGGAGGTGAACGTGAGTGAGACAATCATGCGGTTTCCTTGCAATTGAACTGTATGAAGTTCGGGACTTTCGCATGCGATGTGAGTCTGTCCGTAGTCTTTGTTTAAGGCCATATGTGCCAACCGCACTCCTACAGGCCGTTTGGAAAGAGGATGGATAGTACTTAAATCGTCAATACAGTCTGAAATCACCACTTTCCCGGTTTTTGCAGTATGCTTTGTCACCCATTCCTGTGCCTCCCGTATCAGAGCCGGTCCGTTATTGGTAGAGCGGTAATGGTAAGGAGCTATCTGAACCAGATAGAAAGGAAATTCCCGGCGTGCTTCTTTTCTCCAGGAGGTGATTAGGGTTTGCAGTTCCCTGCCATAGGAAGCGGGCTGATGACGGTTGCTTTCTCCTTGGTACCAGATGCTTCCCTTAAAAGTAAATGGCAATATGGGATGTATCATCTGGTTATACATGATTCCACGTGTGGAAGGCCACGAACTGTTCTTTTGCTGAATCCATTCTTGATAATCTTCCGGATAAGAATAGTGTGTGGTCGGACACCATACGGTAGCTTCGGTGGCTCCCCACGCAGAGACAATGACCCCCACAGGAACTTTGAGCGAGTCATTTAAAGTACGGGCAAAGAAATAAGCTACGGCACTGCGCTTCTTCATGACAGAAGGAGAACAGACTTCCCACGTACCCTGACAGTCATCCTGCGGATAAACACCAGTCTGTTTGTTTACATTGAAGAAGCGGATGTCGGGACAGTCTGCGTGGGAGATTTCTGTCTCTTTATCTGTGAGCCCATTGTCTGGAGTCCACTCCATGTTAGACTGTCCGCTACATAGCCACACTTCACCCACCATCACATCATTCAAAGTGATTTGGGTGTTTCCGTCTGAAATATACAGTCGGTATGGTCCTCCATAATGAGTGGCCTTTAAAGAGGCTTTCCATTTTCCCATGCCGTTTACCCTTACTTTTATCGTGTCTTTAGGTGCCCAGCTTCCGTTCAAACGGATGGTTTTTCCCGCCTGTCCTCCTCCCCAGATGGCAGTTCTTTCTCCCTTTTGCAGTACCATGTGGTCTGAAAACAAATGCGGTAAAGATACAGGAGTGTAACTTTGTCCGTAAACATTGACGGAAGCAAGTAGCTCTGATAAGAGTAGTAAAATATGAGTTTTCTGTTTCATTTCCACTGAATTTGATTTGTTTGTAGAAAACACTTCCTACAAACTAGGTAAAGGAGAAAAGCTTTACCCGATTAGCAGGAAGCATTGTTTGTAAGGTTAGTTTATGGTTCGTGTCTCGCCAGCGTTCAAATGGATAGATTCTATTTTTTTCTTAAAAGGATTGAATATTTTCATCCATCCGCCTTTTTCAGAATAGATGGAGATTCGTTTTACTTTTCCTTCCTGATAGTCTGCACTGACTAGGAAGCCTCCTATAGCCCTCATATTTTGGAATGAGGCTTCTTGCCAACTTTCTGGAAGAGCAGGGAATACTCGTATTACGCCAGTGTGACTTTGTAACAGCATTTCCTGAATGGCAGAAGCATAGGCAAAGTTCCCTTCCAATGTAAAGGGGCGATATGTAAAACCGGAGTATCCTTTCCGAAGCTGATCTCCGTTCAGGTGAAAACTGTTAGGAGAACAGAAAGCCTTGATGAAGATATGCAGGGAGCGTGCGGCTGCATCTCCATTGAAAAGACGCGCTTGCATGTTGGCTAACCATGTATAGGTGTAACCCACCCATCCTTGTACACCTTGTTCCTCAAAATGATGAACAGAGCGTTCCAGAAGTTTTTTTACATTTTTACCTTGGGATATATCCAGCAGCCCTAGTGGATGGAAAGCTAACAGATGCGAGAGATGACGGTGTGTATATTTTAATGGATAATGAGGGGCAATGGTCAGTCCTGTGGAGTCTGTAGCAAAGTCTGGCCATTCTTTTAATTGTTGCTTCCAGTGAGCTGCTTCATTGGTTAGTTTCAAACTGTCGGCCATTTCTCCAGCTGCTTGTAAGGTAAAGCGAATGCAAGCAAGGTCAAAGTTTGTAGTTTCTGTAAACCAGGCATCCGGTCGGTTGTCATTGATTTCCGGTGAACTTGACAGCGGAAGTTTTCGCTTTCCGTCCTTTCCTTTTTCTGAAATATTCTCAAAGTAGCGGGCTGCTTCTTTCACCCATGGATAGGCTTTTTCTTTCAGGAAACGGATATCTGCGGAATATTTCCATTGTAGGTAGAAATGATGCGCTAGCCATCCGGATGTACTTGGCTGGTGGGAATATTGGTTCCATCCTCCTATATTTTTACCATCGAGAGTCGATATGCAAGGTACATTCAGACCTTCCACCCCGAAAAATTTTCGGGTGTAATTTTCACTGTTTTGTTTTATTTTCCATAACCAGTCTGTAAAAACTTCTGATTCTTCCATGTGGTTGGAGGCATAGCCCGGCCAGTAACTTAGCTGAGTATTCAGGTCGTTATGAAAATCGCCTCTCCAGGGAGGAGTCTGACCGTTGTCAGCTGTCCATACAGCTTGCAGACAGATAGGTGGAGCATCTTTTCGGGAAGCTGCTCCAAATTTATACATTTCCAAATACCATTGTCTTTCGAGTGTCTTGTCTGGCAGGGTAATACGGCAACGACTCCAGTAGTTTTGCCACCATTGTAGGTGAGCAGATAGGGCAGACTCAAAATTATCCGTATATTTTTTCATTAGACTTTCTGCGGTTTCCTGCTCACTATACCATGTACCTTGCGTTGTCAGGCAGTAAGTACCTTCTAAAGTCTGTTTGTCGGTATACGTCCATTTAAGTACAACTTCGTAAGCTGTTTTGCCATATAATTTTTGATGATAGCAGATGGAATTTCCTTTTTCTTTTACTTTTCCATTTTTGTATCCTAAACGGGATAAGGAATTCCGAGACTCTTTGATTCCTTTTTCCAGTTCGAATTGTGGACGTTGGAAAAAAACAGATAAAGTGTCTGGAAGATGGGTAAATTTAAAATGTCCCATCTTATCGGTTGCCCCTGTGAAGAACTCTCCTTTTGTTCCGTTTTTCCATTTGATTGTGCAAATAGCTTTGTGTACATCAAGTTCCACACTCTCTATTTTTCCTAGTTTTCGGATACCAAACTCAATAGCTCCAGCCGGAATCTTGGTGGGAGCAATATCCTGACTAGTTCGTGCGTCAATGCGTTTATACACTTCGCTTAAATCATTCTTTTTAACGGCTTCTTGTATGAAACGGAAAGAATAATCTGGGCCTGAAAACTCTTTGACAGGGCGAAGATCCCATAAATCGGCACGATCTAGTGCCAGACGGAGGTTTTCTCCTTTCTGCCAGATTAAGGTACCCATGATGCCGTTACCTAACGGAATTCCTTCATCCCATACCATAGGTAATTTGTCGGTATATAGGCCGTGAAATGTTTGTGTATCATCTTTGGCTTGAAGGCTTTGTATTCCTGTCAGCAGGAAAATTGTCAAAATTAAGTGTAAGGCGATTTTCATAATTGATTTAGCTTTATGGTTTTTGAAATACGTTTGTAAATGTTTCTCAAATTAAAAGGGCTGTTATTATTTTTTATTGCTCATTTCTACTGTAATTTTAGCTTTACCTCCTTGTGCAGGGCAGGCTATTTCTAACATCGTAATACCTTTAATTGGTTTTTCACCAGGGTAAGTATTATAAGCAGGGTAGGTATGGAACGTAGCTCCTTCGGGCGAAAGAATTCGAAAATAGAATACTTTCCCATCTTTTTGAAGCTGTGCTACTGAGCCATTTATTGTAACATCGGCTTTTGTTGCTGCGGTCCAAAAAACGGTAGAGGATGGATTTCGTAATTCTACTTTATCTTCTACTTCTATAGTATGGTCATTGACCAGTGTGAATTTACGGAAAGCTTTGCAAGCTTGCACTTTATATACCTCCGAAAGATCAAGTCGCGCATAAGGTTGTGCTGTATGCGTATTTTCTTCACATACGAAAGCTTTACCATTAGCATATTGTGGCTGTCTGTCAATATTCAATGTATTATGTGAGAAATTATTGTTGCGGAAGTATTTCCATCGGTCTCCTCCTGGTTTATAATCCCAAAATCCAGGTAAGTCATAATCATCGGCACCTAGGTCTTCTGTCCAGCACACACTGTCACTTTCGATGATAAATGTACCGCAATCCATTTGTTGGTGTGCTTGATTGGGCAGTCCGCCTTTGGCTACTAGGAAGACGGAGCCTTTTTCTTTCCGGTCACCATTAAGCACAAGCAGGTCGTTGATACTGTTGTGGTATACCTCTAATGATGGTATGTGTTCACTCTGAGTAGGATAAGTTGGGTCGAACCAAGGAAGTGACAGAAAGAAAAGCTGGTGCAGAGGCTGGTTTTGCAGGATGGTCTTTTTTATCTCCTTACGGAACCACTCCGCTATTTCCGGTTGTTGGTATTGTCGGCTGAAAAAGAAGAAGGCTGGTGTATTCAATACTTCTTCTTTGCTGGCATTTCCGAAGTTGAACCGCTGTCCCGAAGGAGTCTGTGTACGCTTGTAGAACAGTGCAGTGCGTGATACTCCCGGTAGCTGTCCTATGCCTCCTTGGTCTCCCCCGTTGTCGCTGATGGCTTTTAAGTATAAAGAAAGATAACTATTAGTGTATCCCCAGTAAGCAGGTCCTTCATAACAGACCCCGTCAGGAGCGAAATGTTTTAGGCAGTTGGGCATGTAGTGAGCGGCGCTTTTTAAAATAATGTTTGTCTCCTCAGGATAATCTTCAGCTACGGCTAATGCTCCTAAGGTCATTCCTGTGTTACATACCACATTCCAATTGGTTTCTCTTTTAGCCCAACTTCCGGGACCTCCTTTTTCATATTCACATATGATATGTGATAGTCCTCGTTCGTAGATACGTTGTCGGGCAAGGTCTTTAGTCGTCTGTGGTAATGCGTCATACAGCCAATCGTAAGCGATGGCAATAGCTGTTACCATTTCTGAAGTATCTAGGTAATTAAAGCCATTGGGATTCCAGTTGGGATATGCACAGACATGTACCAGGCTTTTATTGACTGCATCTGCATATTTTTTGTCTTTATGTAGGCGATAGGCTAGTGAGAGTGTGCCTAAACGTAGTACGTATGCTCTGGACGTCCATAGAATCTGTCCATATTTGTCTATTTTGTAAGGAATCTGTGGGGCTTCTGCTATAGAGTCTGCTTTTGATTTGAGAAACGCAGCCAGTTGTCCGGCCAGCGGGTCTTGCTTAATGAGCTTCTTTACGGCTTTTTCCTCAGAGGCTGTAAAGAGTAACCGGGGATGACGGGGTTGTATTTCTGTTTTTCCGAAAGCAGGGAATACAAATATGCAAGCAAAAATGAATGTGAGGATTTTGCTTGTTGTGTTTTGTTTTTCTGGATGATTTTTCATGTGTCTATTATATATAAGCTGCTTCATGTTTAATCAGTTAAACGTGTAATGTCTTTTTGGGGTTTGGGATAATGTTTTGAGGCAATGTATTCTTTTGTGTCTTCCACCATTTGTGGAGTCACATCAAAATTATAATCAGCATAGTCGCTTACATGAAATTTACCGGTTTCAAAGAATCCCCAGGCCTGGAAGAAATCGGTCAGGTCTGTTTTCAGTAAATCGCAGGTCACTTTGGCAAATTCATACATATTATGGATGGAAGCGTTTCCCGTACCTTTGTGGGGGTGGTTTCGCATATATTCCATCAGATCAGCGTAAAAATCGTTGTATCCCTTTTCTTTAGCATATAAGTATAGTTGCCAGAAAGGGACCAGCTTTTGAAATGGATCACCCACGCACATGATAAAAGGTTTCTTTTCCGCCTCAAGCACTTCCTTAAATGCTTTGTCGTAGTTTTTTGATTTTGACAAACGGCTGGGCTGTCCTGCGAGTGTGCCCACATACATGGTGAACAGGTTGTTACTTACTTCTGTCATACCTCCCCAAGTGAGTTGTGGACTCATCTGCATAACGTGTCCGATTTCATGATTTACTCCCCAGTCCTTGTAGATGTCCGGTCCTAATGCTGATTTCATGGTGCTTTCATTACCGAGGAAGGCCACACCATCACCGTCGCGGAACATGAAATAGTTGAAGTTAACACGGGCTAGAATTCGTTTTTCGGGTACACGATTGTATTTTAAAGCTCCACAGAACTCATACTGCTGTGTCATGATTTGATCGTATGCTTGAGCTAGCTCCTTACCTTTTCCATAATCGAATTTTTTCAGGAACTCTACAGGATAGGCAAGTTGCATGTAGCGGGTTTTGACATCCATTACTGGACTGACTGCCTGATCAAGAAGCTTGTTCCAATCTTCATTTGTTTGTGTTTCGGCATCAAAGTAGCCGTTTACTTTTCCTGTCACAAAATGGATTGTAACACCAGGGGCAGTTTCAGGGTCATCGGCAAAATAGTCTATGTAGACATTTCCGGATTTTTCTACATGAATTACGTTAACTCCTTCATGCAAGGCAATGACCTGCTTTTTCAGTTCCCATCCTTCCGGATCTTTGGTGGGGGCAAATCCTGGCGTAGGCTGTCGCATCCAGTCTGGAATCAGCAGGTTGATTTCTCTTCCGTGCATGTCGCCTACCAATACCACATTCTCTCCTTTCTCCAGATACATACCGGTGATGTTTTCATAACGGCTATATCCGTCTGATAACTTTAGTTTATTTTGGAGAATTTTGTTGGAAGCTATTGGCCTATAAGTTTTCAACCGGTATTCTTTCTGATAGTTCCCTTTTATCATGCTTTCGGCAAGTTGTCTCATTAAGGGAGTACGGAAATTGGTTAATTGTTTTTTCTTGAAATTGGGGACAAGCTGCGAGGCTTCCCATCCGTTGAAAAATTCCAAATCTTTCAGAATTTCTTGTGTAGAATACGAGGGCTCTTGTGCAAGAAGGACACTTCCGATACAGCAGCAAGTTGCCAATGTCCATGTGCGTAATGTTTTCATGTTCTTATAGTATTTTGAGTATATACAAAAATAGGGCAAAATCAGAAGAAAGAGGGGACTTCATTGTCCAAATCAGGCTACATTTCTGTGTAACGTTCTGATTTTAAGTATTTCACTTAGTGTTAAAACTCAAAGGCTAGACAGGCGTGTGTGTTTGTTTGGACGCAAATGTATCCTGTCTGATAAATGTATTTTCTAGTTTTGCACAAAACCTTAAAATAATTAAGTTCTATGTATCAATCTAAAAAAGAAAAACGCATGTCGTATGGAAGACTCCCTTATTGGCTTTTGGGAGGAGCTTTTTGTTTAGTGGGGCACACCGCTTATGCTGATTCTAGTTATAATATGGAAAGCCTTTCAGAGACTTCTTCATTTATGGTATCACAACAGAATGTACGAACTATTTCAGGAACGGTTACTGATAAATCAGGAGAACCAATTATTGGGGCAAATGTATTGGTAAAAGGAACCTCTCAGGGTATTATCACTGATTTAGATGGAAACTTTACTTTAAATAATGTACCAGCAAATGCAGAATTGGTAATTAGCTATATTGGTTATAAAGAACAAACAATTAAAGTCGGTTCTCAGACTAGTTTCTCAGTTAAGTTGGTAGAAGATACTGAGTTGATAGATGAAGTGGTAGTTGTGGGATATGCTTCTCAGAAGAAAGTGAATCTTACGGGGTCTGTGGCTTCAGTAGATATGGGTGAAATTGCAGAAAAGCGCCCGATTACAAATCTTTCTTCTGGTTTGGCGGGTATGGCTGCTGGTGTCTCTGTCACTTCAAGTAGTAATGTCCCGGGTAATGATAATGCCAGTATTTTAGTACGCGGACAAGGTTCTTTGAATAATTCGGCTCCTTTGGTTATTATTGATGGAGTGGAAAGTAATATTAATACGGTTTCTCCCCAAGATGTAGAAACAATGACTGTATTGAAAGATGCTGCCTCAGCTTCTATTTATGGGTCTCGTGCTGCCAATGGAGTTATTTTGATTACGACTAAAAAGGGTAAGCAAGGAAAGATTTCTATTGATTATACCGGATATGTTTCTATGGAGTCTGTAGGTAAAACAATGGAAACAGTTAATAACTATGCGGATTTTATGGAATTGAAAAATGAAGCACATTACAATTCCGGTGCGGGAGAATATGCACAATATTCACGGGAAACTATTGATGCTTGGAGAAATGACAATGGGCAGAATCCATTATTGTATCCAAATACAGATTGGGCGGACGAAGTCTTTAAAACTGCTGTAGCTACTAATCATAATATTTCTATGAATGGAGGTACAGACAAAATATCTTTCTTTACGTCATTTGGTTATTTGAATAATCCGGGTATCATTGATAAAGCAGGCTATGAACGATATAGTTTTCGTTCTAATGTGGAAGCAAAAGTCACCTCTTGGCTGACTTTAGGAGCACGCCTGAATGGTTATCTCTCTGATAATGGGATTGCTTCTGATTATATAGATGATATTTTTACCTATGCGTATGGAAGTGTTCCTGGAATTGTATATCGTCATCCTGATGGACGTTTTGGTGGTGCACAAGCCCCTGGAGAAGATATTCAGGCAAATAGTCCACTTTATTACATTTATAACAAGACTGGAAATAAGAAGGTACGTAACTTTCGTGGGGCGTTTAATGGAACAATTACTCCGTTTAAAGGATTGACTATTCAGGGGTCTTATTCGTATGAGTTAACTGATAAAGACAACTGGTATAAAACTAACAAAATTGATTTGTGGAATTTTGCAACGGAAACCGTGGTAAGAGCTGATGCCAGTCAACAATCTATTAATAATTATAATCGTAAAGAAGAACGTATCTTTATGGATGGTGTGATTCGTTATGAAAATAAATTGTTTAATGATCGGTTAGACTTGAATGTAATGTTGGGAGCTAGCCAGGAAATGTATCGCGACCGTAAGATTAGTGCCGGTAAATATGATCCAATTGACCCGTCAATGGATGTAATTGATGGAGCTACCGGAGATGCTACCAACTCAGGTGCACACACAGAATGGGTAATGCGTTCTTATTTTGGACGTATAAATTTAGGTTGGGAAGATAAATATTTGTTGGAAATGAATTTACGTGCTGACGCATCTTCTCGTTTTTTGAAAAATAAACGTTGGGGGTATTTCCCTTCTTTCTCAGCAGCTTGGCGTATTGATCAGGAAGCTTTCATGCAAAATACAAAAGGTTGGTTGGACGCCTTAAAGTTACGTGCTTCTTATGGAGAGCTGGGTAATAACTACTTGGGTAGTGCTTATGATTCTAATTATATGGCTATTGCCGCATATACAGATGCCAACTATGCGTTAGGTAATGTACAGCAGGTCGGTATGACTCAAAATGCATTGGCCAATGGTAATCTGACATGGGAAAGTACAGCTGTGACTAACTTCGCAGTAGATTTTGCCACATTGAATAACCGTCTTTCAGGTACAGTTGAGTATTTTGTGAAGAATACCAGAGATATCTTGATTGATTTGCCTGCTCCATTGGTACATGGTAGTGCCAGTATTCCTCGTCAAAATAGCGCAAAGGTTAGAAACAAAGGTTTTGAGTTGACTTTTAACTGGGCCGACAATATTAATGATTTCCATTATAATATAGGAACAAATATTACTTTCGTTGATAATAAGGTTACTAAGTTTAAAGGAGATGAACCAAGTATTAGTGGTAGTGTGATAATCAAAGAAGGACTACCTATCAATACGGAATATGTATTATTGGTTGACCGAATTATTCAGACGCAGGAAGACTTGGATTATGTACAGTCTTTGGTTGATAATGCACCGATCGGAGAAGATGGAAAAAAAGTAGATCCGTTTGCAAAATATAAACGTCCGGAAATGGGAGATGTGCTTTATCAAGATACGAACCATGATGGTATATTCAGTGATGATGATAGGGTAACAAGAGGACATGGGAATACACCTCGATTCTATTATGGCATTAATTTGGGATGTGAATATAAAGGATTTGATTTTTCAATGCTGATGTCTGGAACTGGAAGTTATAAGGTACAATACCAGACAATGCATACAACGAATCTGCCTGCTAGTGGTTATCAGATAGGTAAAGAGGTTGTTGATGGACGTTGGTATGAAGGGCGTACAACGACAGCTACTTATCCAAGATTATTGATCAATGATGGTCGTAATACTAGAAGCAGTGACTTGTGGGAGACGGATAAGGCATATTTAAAGATTAAGAATATTCAGTTGGGATATACTTTGCCTAAGCGTTGGACGGATGCTGCAGCTTTGAGCAGAGTACGTTTGTTCTGCAGTTTAGAGAACTTCTTTACATTTACCAATTATGTCGGTATGGATCCCGAAGTTTCAGGTTTGACTTATCCAAGTATTCGTCAAGCTTCATTTGGAGTTAATGTTTCATTCTAAAAAATAAAAGACTATATCATGAAAAAATATATACTATTATTGGCAGCAATGGGGCTGATGAGTGGCTGTTATGACTTGGATCAGTTTCCCCACGATAGATTAAGCTCTGGAACTTTCTGGAAAACAGAAGATCATGTACATCAGGGTATGGTAGCAATGTATAATACGTTGTTAAATGAAAATGTGTTCGGTGCCTATTATAATAATGATGCATTGGGAGAAATTGCAATGGATTATAATAACTGGCAGATGCCTTCAATCATAAAAGGTACTTATACTGACCGGGGTGGATTGGTGGAAAGTAAATGGCAAAGTGCTTATAACGGAGTCTTTCGTGCTAATTTGTTGTTACAGAATATTGACCAAGTTGATATAAGCGAAGATAAAAAGAATGTCTATAAAGGAGAAGCGAGATTTATGCGAGCACTTTACTATTTCCAGTTGTTTGATTTCTATGGGGGGGTACCTCTCTATGATGAAACGACTATAGTAGGTGATGAGTTTATGAACATGAATAAGCCTCGTGCAACCGAAGAGGAAACGGTAAAATTTATTTTGGATGATTTGAATGCAGCGGTAAGTGTACTTCCTGTAAAATGGGAAAGTACAGAATACGGACGAGCTACAAGAGGTGCTGCTGTGGCATTAAGAGGTAAAGTAAAACTCTATACTAAAGATTATGTGGGCGCGCAAGCTGATTTTGAAGATATAGTATTCGACAAAGATGGACATGGTTACGGATATGGCTTGATAGATAATTATCCAGATCTTTTTACTTTAGCAGGCGACCAGTCTAAAGAAATAATTTTCAGCATTCAGTGTGTTAATGGAACTAATAATAATTATGGATTGGCATATTGTCTTCGTTTAGGAACACGTGCAGCTTTTGGTGGATGTTGGAATAATTGTATGCCTACTGATATTCTGGCAGATATGTATGAATATAAAAATGGTGAACCTTTTAGCTGGGATAAAATTTATCCAGGTTTTTCGACAGACCGGGCTATGCAGAAGCGTATATTTGAGGCTACATTGAGTAAAGACGGTAAGACTGTAGAAGCTTATCCTGCAGATAAAGATAAGATACGTGAAATTTTTGAAAGTCGTGACCCTCGTTTGGAGCAGACTTTGATAACACCGTATTCTCATATTCTTGGTTGTAATGGTCGTACTCCTAAAGATATTGAATATGTATTGGCTACTGGAGCAAATGAAGCAAATGGTTTTCTTCGTGAAAATCAGCCGGGGTATTTTAACTATTATTGGAGAAAGTTTGTGCCAGAAGGGGATATGGATGGTATTCTGATAGATCGTTCTTATTCTCCTGTAGATTTTCCTCTTATACGATTTGCTGATGTGTTGTTGATGCTGGCTGAATGTTATAATGAAAATAATGATCAGGAAAAAGCCGTAGAAATGATTAATCAGGTTAGACAGCGTAAATCCACCAATATGCCAAAACTGAACAGTGGTCCTGCTTGGTTAAAGGCAGAAACAAAAGCTGAAGTATTTGAACGTATTGTTCATGAAAGAGCAGTTGAACTGGCTTGTGAAGGACATCGGTTTGGAGACTTGAAAAGATGGGGATTGGCTAAAGAAAAATTGAATTATGAATACGATGACATATTGGGCAAATTCATCTTTAAACGAGTTTTTGTAGATCGTGATTATCATTTCCCGATTCCAGCGGTAGAATTTGAGCGTAACCCGAATCTGGGAGAACAAAATCCTGGATGGTAATATAGACAGAGTATTATTTGATAAATTGACACTAAAACCATGAAAAAAAAGAAAACGATACTGACTATTGCTTTAAGTTTCTGCGCCCTGGGATTTTCCCAGGCGCAGGATGTAGAAAAAACATTTATTCGGGAAAATATGGAGTTTGCAGCCCGACAATATGAATTGATGCTGAAGACTCCGGCTCAAGGAAAAGAAGGGAAAGGAGTGATGCCGCATAGTCTGCGTAAAGATGGTACGGTTTCCAAGGGAAGCATTTATTTGTGGACGGCCGGTTTCTTCCCCGGTTCTCTGTGGTATATTTCTGAATACCTAGATAATAAGCCTCTGCAAGATTCAGCTTTGGTTTATACAAAGAAAATGGAACCTATGAAAACTTTTACGGACAATCATGACATAGGTTTTATGATGTACTGCAGCTATGGAAATGCCAACCGGTTTGAGCCAAAGCCCGAATATAAAGACATTCTGGTGGAATCAGCACGTTCACTTTGTACGCGTTTCCGTCCGAAGGCAGGAGTGATTCAGTCTTGGAATGGATTCCGTTCCTGGCATGGTGACAAGGTATATGATTTTCCTGTCATTATTGACAATATGATGAACCTGGAACTGCTGTTTTATGCTTCTAAGGTGACAGGCGATGATTCTTTCCGAAAGGTAGCTATTTCTCATGCGGAAAATACGATGAAAAATCAGGTACGTGATGATTATAGCTGTTTCCATATTGTATATTATGACAAAGAAACAGGAAAACCGATTAAAGGGGAAACTTCTCAGGGATATTCTGACAACTCAGCCTGGTCAAGAGGACAGGCATGGGGTATCTACGGGTTTACGATGTGCTATCGTGAAACAAAAGACCCGCGTTTCTTGAAAACGGCGGAGAAGATGGCTGATTTTTATTTGGATCATCCTAACCTTCCTTCTGATAAAGTGGCATGGTGGGATTTCAATGCACACCAGCCGGGATATACCCCGGGTGTGCGTTCAAATGCCAATAATGTAGTAACTAACTACCGTGATGCTTCTGCTGCAGCATGTACGGCTTCTGCCTTGTTGGAACTGAGCACCTATGTGAAAGGCAGCCAGAGTGCCAAATACCTGGAAGGCGCTAAAACTATTTTGCATTCATTGGGAAGTAAAAAATATCGTGCAGAATTAGGAAAGAATGGTAATTTTATTCTGATGCATAGCACGGGGGCAATTCCGCAGAATTCTGAGATAGATGTACCTTTGACGTATGCGGATTATTATTTCTTAGAAGCTCTTTATCGATATGATTTATTGTTGAATGGACAATCTTTATTTTAGCTGAAAATTCATACTCGGTTTGCCGGATTTGGCGAACTGAGTATGTTTTTGTTAAATTTGTAGGAAAAAGTAATATTTAAAAGAATATGCGGAAATTTTATTTTTTAGTTGGGTTATTATTAGTGGCCTTTTTGTGTACAGTTTCTGATGTACAGGCACGTAACAAAAAGAAAGAAGTCGTGACTGAGCAGACAACCGGTGCTCAGGATCGTGCTCAGTGGGTGAAATGGCTTTGGAAAATTTCTTATCCTGTAATTCATAATCTGGCAGAAGGTACACTGCACAAGAATATGCCGGTTGAGACAGCTAGTGGGGAAACGAAGGGGTATGATGAAATGACGCATTTGGAGGCGGTAGGCCGTACGCTGGCCGGAGTGGCTCCTTGGCTGGCTTTGCCCGATGATGACACAGAAGAAGGTAAGTTGCGTAAGCAGATGCGGGAAGAGGTGCTGAAAGGCCTGAAGAATGCAGTAGACCCAAATTCTCCCGATAAACTGAATTTTACCAAACATGCACAGCCTATTGTGGATGCGGCTTACCTGGTTCATGCTTTCCTGCGTGCTCCTGAAGCACTTTGGAAACCGTTGGATGAGGTGACCAAACAGCGTTATATTGATTCCTTCAAAGCCCTGCGCGACAGAACGGGAGCGTATAATAACTGGCTGTTGTTTACAGGTTTGACTGAATCCTTCTTGCTCCAGCAGGGAGAAAAAGCTGACCAGTTTCGTCTTCGTGTCTCAAAAAATAAAATCCAGGAATGGTATGTCGGTGACGGATGGTATAGCGATGGCAGTAAGTTCAGTATGGATTACTATAACTCGTATGTGTTGAATCCTATGATGGTGGCTATGCTGGAAACATTGGTGCCTTTCCGCTGGGCTAGCCAGAAAGAATACGAACAAGCTTTGCGCCGTATGGTCCGCCATGCAGAGTTTTGTGAACGTATCATAGGCCCTGATGGGACTTATCCGGCTTTTGGACGTTCCGTAACTTATCGTACAGCTGCCTTCCAGTCATTGGCCGATGCGGCTCTTCGGGAAAAGTTGCCTGAATTTATTAAACCCGCTCAGGTGCGTTGTGCCTTGACTGCCGTACATCGTAATATGTATGAGGGCAATCAGAATTTTGATAAAGAGGGATGGCTGGTTTTAGGATTTAACGGTCATCAACCAGAAGCTGCGGATGGATATACTTCTACTGGAAGTTTATACATGGCAACTTTGAGTTTCCTGCCTTTGGGCCTTCCTGCTGATAATCCTTTCTGGACAGATGAACCTGCAGACTGGACGACAAAAAAGGCTTGGAAAGGGGAGAAGATCCGTAAAGATTATAAGGTGGAATATTGAGAATAGACTTATATTTAGCACGTTTTCTAGTAGGTATTTGTTTTTTAGCAAAACGTACTTGCGTTTGTTTTCGAACGTAAGTACGTTTGGGTCAAAACGCAAGGGAGTTTTATTTCAAACGCCTTTGCGTTTTATTGGTAAGCATTCGAAGAAATGCACCTTTTACACTTTGAGGTTTGGTTGTAGCTTTGC
>ERZ791744.635-NODE-635-length-31883-cov-3.133122_pt1 | contig 31883 bp, 28 predicted proteins | sample MGYA00510039_ERZ791744 | MGnify/ENA primary metagenome ERZ791744 (study PRJEB30046, sample SAMN00791969) | human gut metagenome | study: EMG produced TPA metagenomics assembly of the A metagenome-wide association study of gut microbiota in type 2... | reverse complement strand
CACAAAATTCGTAAAATGAGAAAGATAACCCACTATATTCTGTACATTCTGATTAGTTGTACAGCCCTTTTGAATATCCAATGCAGCGGAAACGGCAAGGAGAAAACGCCGCTTCCGGAACTGGTTCATGCGGAGTCCGTGATGTTTGATCATCCGGACAGTGCGCTTCATATCCTGGAGGCCATGCCGATGCCTTCAGCACGCCGGAATAAGGAGAACCATGCGCTATGGTGTCTGCTGCTGACACAGGCTAAGTATAAACAGAAGATGAAAATCTCTTCAGATTCCCTTATTAGGATAGCATACGATTATTACAAGCCGACAGATAATGCTCGTAGAAAGGCGATAGCAGCCCTATATATGGGTTGTATAAATTATGATCTTGGGAATATAGAAGAAGCGATGCTGTATTATCTGGAAGGCAAAACAGAGGTGGAGAAAACGGATGATTATAAGACTGGATATCTGATAATGTCTTCTTTAACAAATCTCTATTTATTCCGTGATTTTGCTGATTATGCACTTGAAGCTTGTATGAAGGCATACGATTATGCTGTGAAAGATTCTAACAATCGTTATCAGTTGACATCTTTAGGATTATTGGCAAGATGTTATTGCATAACAAATGAATTTCCAAAAGCAATAGAAACCTATCAGAAAACTGCTGCAAAAGCTGTTGAACTCGGATTTGAAAACAATGAATATTATTATTCAATACAAAAAGAAATTGCTTTGGTTTATACGAACAGTTGGAAGTTTGAAAAGTCATTGGAAATTCTAAAAGCATTACCTAAGATGTATCAGCCATCATTGCTGATTGGTACAAATTATTTAATGCTAAATCAGTATGATTCTGCTTATTTATATTTAAATAAAGCATTAATAACTAATAATGTATATACTAAAAAATCGGTATATGAGTCTTTGTATAAATTAGGTAACAATCCCAAATACCGTAAATACCTGAAGACCTATTGCGATTCTCTTCTTTTTTACAACGACTCTATTATGGCACTTGATAAAGGCAAGGAAATAATCGCCTACAAGGAAAAATTTGACAATGAAAGATTAACGACAGAAAAGCAAAGGTTAGAACTGGAGAAGGCTAATATAATGAACTGGTGGATGTTTACCATTGTTATGGTTTTGCTGATACTGGTTTTCTTTGCTTACATATACTTACGCAAACAGATAGCCATTCGTAGAAAACAGAAAGAAATGGATAATCTTTCTATTCTACTGCATCAGAAAGATATAGAAATGAAGAAAAATGAATCATACATAGCTGAACTTCAGAAGCAGTATGAGGAAAGTATTCAAAAGGAAGATTTGTATATGGAACAGTCTGAGGTTCTCTTACAATTGAAAAAGGAAAATGAACAATTATGTCTCGAAAGAGACAGACTGAATGAAAAGCTTTCTTCTTATTCCGGTTCCTCTTCCTATATGCAGTCGAACGTTAAAATACTTTCGGACAGGTTATCTGAACTGGAAAAAAGAGAGAATGAACTTTGTACACTCATATTATCTGAAATGCCTATACTGAACAATCTTCACAAAAAACCGGAATATTTAAGTGACACAAGACTGACAGAGATATGCAGGATAACGGACAATATATACCAGAACTTTACGAAACGATTAATGAAGGATGTTCCGTCCCTAAGTGAGCATGAAATTATATTATGTTGTCTTATAAAACTTCGTTTTTCAATATCTGAAATTTCCATTTTCATGAATATAGCATCTACCTCAGTTTCTAGAAGTAAACTTAGAATTAAGAATAAAATTTATGCCCTATCAAAAGATAGTTCCTATGAAAAAAGTCTTGATATCTGGCTATGGGAATATTAGCAGACTATATTAAATCTATATTACATATATGACACATATAGTTAATATATTGATTCTCAGAAGGCGGTTGAATTAGTAGCATGTGATTTTGTCTATTTGCTATCTATCTCTATTATTAGAAATGTACTGTATAAACATCTAATTTTGCAGACACAAAAATTTCTAAATAAAATTTATTATGCTACAAAAAATCATGTTTATAGGTATACTTTTATGTTGCGGTTATTGCGACCAATTATCTGCTCAAAATGTAAGTCATATATTGAGAGCCAACGTAAAATGTGCTTCAGATTCTTTGCCACTTCCTTATGCAAATGTTGTTTTGCTGGACAGTGATTCTCTTCTACTTCGCGGTACTCTAACTGATGACTCAGGAGATTTCAGTATTGACAATTCTGATATGAAAGGGAAACAAATAAGTATTAGTTTTCTCGGGTATGAACCTGTATATATATCGGTTAATTGTTTGCCAAAGACAATCTATCTCAATTCGTCTTCTGTAGCTCTTCAGGAAGTAAGTATTACCGGCCATCGTCAGTATGTAAAAGCTTCACCGGATCGACTGACGGTATCAATGGATAATAATCCAATAGCCAAATTAGGTACTGCCTATGATGCTCTTCAGCAATTGCCTATGATAGATGGTAGTGGTGGAAGTATTCAAGTGATTGGTAGAGGTACTCCTGAAATTTATATAAACAACAGAATGGTAAGAAACCAGGAAGAGTTGAAACGCCTGTCATCTGTTGATGTTAAAGATGTTCAGGTTATAACACGACCAGGTTCACGATATGGGGGTAATGTGACTTCTGTTATAATTATCCGTACGCGCAAAAATTTAGAGGGCCTTAGCGGTACTGTATATGCAAAAGGACAACGTACAGAAGTTACTTCTGGTAATGCTTCAGCTGATTTGAATTATAGTTTTATTAATGGATTTACATTATTTGGCGGGTTTAATTATGCCAACAATGGTTTTAAACAGGATAGAGAATATCATGAGGTTTTTAATGATAACAAGTTATATACTGATTCCTATCAAAATGCTTCGGGACGTACAAATCAATGGAATTTAAATACAGGCTTTTTATTTGACTATGATGATAATTCTGTAGGTTTACGGTATGAAATGGATAAAACACCCACTTCTAAATTTAATTCTAACGGTGAAGAAGTTACAAATGCTTCAACCTATACAGATCTTTTGTCAGACTATCTTTATAATAGCAACTCATATAATCATCATTTCAATGCGTATCTGATTCAAAAAATAGGTAAGGAAGCTACATTAAGTATTGATGCCGATTATATTTTTGGCAAAAATACAACTTTCGGTGATTTGAAAGAAACCTCTGATAACTTAAATATTTCTTCAGTTTTTACTGAGAATGAAAGTGACTATAATCTGGCTGCTGGAAAAGCCAATATCAGTGTTCCTTTATGGGGTGGAGCCTTCGACGGTGGAGTACAGTATTCTTTTACCAACAATACACAGAATTTCCATACTCAATCAGAAGGTGAAACACCAGACCTGCAACCGGGTACTGACGAAGAGACGCAACATTTGGGTGCGATATACTTGTCGTATGATCATTCATTAGGAAATAATTGGAAATTGGGAGGTGGGCTTCGTTATGAGATTACTGATTTTACATATTATGCTGATGAGAAACGGGTTGATGCGCAATCAAAGTCTTATCATGACTGGCTTCCTGAAGCACATATTAACTGGCAAAAAGGTTCTTCATCTGTTGGCTTATCATATGAAACCAAAGTAAAGAGACCAAGTTATTCTTTATTGAATACAAACTATACTTATGTATCTCATACTTTGTGGGAAACAGGAAATCCACTGATTCGTTCTTCTCTTACTCATGACCTCTCACTCAGTCTCGGTTGGAAACAATGGATGATGAATATATCTTATCTCCGTAGAGTGCGTTCGATACAGTCTGTATATACATATCAGGAAGACCTGGGTGTTAACGTCCGTGCAGATCAAAATTTACCTGCTTACAATGCTTGGCAAATAACTCTTTATAAAGGTTTTGATATTAAGTTTTGGCATCCATCTGTTCAGGGCCTCCTTGCTTTGCAAGATTTGAAATATGGAATTGATAAGATGCAGAAATATAATAAGCCTTTATGTAGAATAATATTGAACAACCGATTTGATTTGCCTCTTGGCTTTTATCTGTATTTGTCAGGTATTTGGCTTAGTAAAGGACATGACGGCTTATATTATACACATGGCGGAGGTATGTTGAATTTTACGTGTAGCAAAAGTATTGGAAACTGGAGTTTTAATCTTTCTGCTTCAGATTTTATTAATACATGGCAGCAGAAAAACAGTGTTCATACAAATGGTGTAGCCTATGATTATAGAATCAAAGGTGCATCACGTGGTATATCCCTTTCTGTAAGTTATCAGTTCAATAAAATCAAACATAAATTCAAAGGTGGTTCTGCTGCGAAAGATGAATTGAACAGATTGCATTAAGTTTATGCAACAATCAATATATACGGCATCATTAGTTAAGTTCAACTAACGATGCCGTATATTCTAAATTAATAGAATTCATTTATATATACTCTATGAAAAAATAAAGGTCAAGTTTTGACAGCAGTTTTATACAATTTTGATTTTTTACATAGCGATTGAATTAAATAATGATTAAAACAATAGTGTGGAGCAGTCAAATAAAAAGACTGTTTGACAGTACGTCCCGTTTCCATAAATGAAATACTACTGAAGCCTGGCGAGAGCTTCTATACATTCCTTACGGACAGAGGTTATATGACGAATGAGCATCCACGGATTTACTGACCTGCCGTTAAGTTTGCAGGTGATATGCAGATGCTCGCCCGTACTGCGCCCTGTAGAACCTGTAATGCCGACAGGTTCTGCGGGGCGTACCTGTCTGCCTGTTACTGTCAGTATGCGCGAAAGATGGCAATAGCTTACCAGATAATTTCCATGTCGCAGGACTACATATTTACCAGAAGCACTGTTCTCTCCAACCTGAACCACGACTCCAGCCATCATAGCCAGGGCTTTTTCTCCCCTGGCATGTAGATCAATTCCTCCATGAAATCTTTTCTTCCCTGTAAAAGGATCCCTACGGTACCCGTAAGGTGATGTTACTTTCAAGTTTCTGAGCGGCAGGCTAACGCTCAGGTACCGTTGGGTCCAGAATCTCTTGGTTTCTTCCTTGCTGATGGTATATGCAGAAATAGTTTTTCCGGCCTTATCCTTTGTGTTGTATGTATATTCGGCAGTTTCCGTTCCACCATGTCCGTCTGCATACAGAATGGGGCATGCCTGTGCATATACAGGCCCAGAAAGCAGTAAAAGGACTGCATGAGCAAACAAAATATTTTTTTTCATCCCGCAAATATAGTATTCAGGAATTTGGGCAGCCAATATTATGAGAAGAATCTGAATTAAATATGATATTTTTAGCATTTAAGTATGATTTTTACCGATAAATCATACTTAAATCATAAAAATACTATAATATAAATCTTTATATAAGTGTTTGTTTGCCTATCTCAATAAAAAGACTCTATATTTGCAGAATACAATTTATAATATGATTTTATAATATGAAAAAGAACCATTTTGAACTGGAAGAACTACCGTATCCTGTGTTGTCTAAATTTGGACTTACACGTGAAATGATTGAAGATCTTCCCATGCGAATCCTGAAAGAGATATGTACTGGAAGACACTCGCCAGTACTTCCAGTACGTGTGACTGACGAAAACGGCCAGACTGCGGAGAGCCGTACCCGTTTTGCTTGCATCCGTAAAGAAGACGGGACTACGGATGTAGTTTTCTATCCGGTACTGAAATCCTCACCCCTTGAACAATACTCACCGGAGCAACAGAAAGAATTAACGGAGGGTAAAGCCATTATTGCGGATGTAATGCAGAGCGACGGCAGACACGGCAAGGCTTTCGTGCAGATTGATCCGGAGACCAAACAGGTAATGTCGGTACCGACCCCCATCATCGGACGCAATCTCCAGGTACTTGCAGAAGAGCTTCGCCTGGGAGCGGTGGAAATAAAGAGTATGCAGCACGGAGATCCGCTTACCCTGCTTGTGGATGACGAAACGGTTACGGTAGGTATTGACCTGACAACTCCGACCGGCATCCGTTTCTGTGACGGAGACGGACAGAAATGGAAAGAACGCGACAAGCGTGAATGGGACAAGTACACTTTCGGGTGTTACGGATGCTGGGTGATGGACAATGACGGTAACCTGGATTATGTACCGGAAGAAGAGTACACTGAAGAACTCTGGAACGAGCAGAAGAAAATCGGAGAAAGGAACCGGGCAGCTTCGCTTCATAAATAAGAAATCACCATTAAACCATATAATAAAATGTCAGAACAGAAATATTATCCGGAAGATATTCTGGTAGAAAAAATGGAAAACGGCGAATACGGCTGGCTGGACTATGTAAACCATTATTCAGCAGAATGGCAGGAGGAATACAGCAGCTATTGCGAAGAGAACGGTCTTTCCATCGGTAACGAATCGGCGGCCGAGTTTGTCCGTCATAAAGATGCTGAGCTGGAATCCGCCATGGAAAACGGCGAGGCCTAGAAGAAACTAACTAAAAACTACACTACGGATTATGGCGATACGAACAAATACCAATCCCCGAGAAATGGACCTGCAACCCGAAATGCAAAAGATTCTGATGCGTAACGGGATGCAGGCTCATGTGGTGTCTGACAGTTCGGGTTACAGACTGGTCGTGCAGGGACATGACTCACCTCTGCTAACCTACGCCATCACTGAACGCCAGATGCTGGCACTTACGGACTGGGGAACAAACACTGCAAACAAGAAAGCCTACAATGTATTTACCAGCATCGTAGGCAATGACTTTTATGTGCCTAAAAATTTTGTCCATGCCCGAAATGCCAACGGGCGCGTGGCCATGGGACTGCATGGCTACAGGATAGGCATTGGAGAATACGGACGGACTGCATGGCCACACATGCCGCCTCCGTTTCTGGGGTGGACTCCACGCAACCAGTGGGGCTTTCATCTGCGCAGAGTGGGCGGCGACCTGTTCTATCCGGGCGGACCTGCTGTACCGGAACGATGGGACGGACGGATGAACCCCGGAGAACTGCAGTCAGGCGGTTACGGCTTCTACTACAAGGGGAACAGGCAGGCCATCCCCCAGCAAGAACGGGACGTTCTGCAAGACCTTCAGGCTGTAATCACTCCGATGACAAGCCGGCCGAGAAGTACGGAGCCGGCAATACCATACCGGGAACTGATAACATCACCGGTATATTTTTCCAACGAGAAATGGCAGGAATGCCTGTCATCACATGGAATAATCATTGACCAGGATGCCAAAACTATGACCATTCAGTCGGAACGGGAGACGGTGGACATGGTCTATGACCTTTCGGAGGAAGAGACAGCCATACTGACTTCCAACTCGATAGAAGAGCATCCGACAGAAAAACGCATCAGCCTGATAAACGACATCATCAGTCCGGACTTTGCCGACAAGGTAAGCATGGAAACGCTGAACAGCAACAGCCGTATCGCAATAGGCCTGCACCCTGAAATACGTCAGGAAATAGAACAGGAGAACCAATTGCAGGAGAACACTTTCCTACAGGAACAGCAAGTACAGGAGCAGCGGATGACAACGGATGTGCAGGCTGCAGCCACAGTGGACGGACGTGACCTGACACCGCTCAACGAAAAGATGGGCTGGTACAGGGAGGAAAGGAACGGACGTGAGGTAGAGGTTGGCGAAATAGCCGTACACCCTGCGGAAACCGAGGGAAAGTTCCGAATGAGCGCCGTCATTAACGGACAGGTCGTGAGCCATGTGATAAGCCAGAAGCAATATGACAAGTTTCTTGCTGTTGATGACTATCACAGAATGAAACTGTTCTCGAAAGTATTTGACGAAGTGGACATGAAAATGCGTCCGGAAGCCCGACAGGGACTTGGAGTGAAGATACTTGCCGCGTTGTCGGCAGGCACGGTGGTAGCTTCGGAAGTGGCACACAACCTGCGGTGTCATCATGCACCTGAAGTGTACACTGAGCATTACTGCGGCCCGAGGCCCTATTACAAACCGGGAGTTGACACTCCTAGAGATGTGGCAATACGCTACTTCGAAGCAGAAATGAACCGGGAAATTACAGACATGAGACTAGGAAGGTAAATATGAGAGACGGAGATCTTACATACGACGACTATCTGCGCAGACTGAACATTCAGGACGTGCTTATTGATGCGGGTTACCGCCTGAACAGGCGGGACGGCCTTCGCTACCCTTCGTATGTCCGCACGGACAGCGACGGACGGCGTATCCGTGGCGACAAGTTCATAGTGACGGCCAACGGACAATGCTGTTTCCAGCCACCGCAGCAGAAACTCTACAATATAATATCATTCATCAAGGAGCATCCGCAGCTTTTTGCGGAATATAGAACCGGTGTCTCGCCTGACAGACTGGTAAATCTGGTGTGCTGCCGTCTGCTCAACCACCCCATAGAGGAACGCAGTGCCCGTATCCTGCAGCCCAAACGTGATATCAGACCTTTTGATATTGAACAATACGAACTGCATAAATTCAACCCGCAGGACAGGGAAACACAGAAAAGATTCTATCCTTATTTCAAAAGCAGATGTATAGATCTGTACACCCAATATGCTTTTCATAGGAATTTCTGTCTGGCAACCAGACATCTGGAAGACGGGAGAGCTTATACCAACTTGTCGTTTCCGCTTATCCTGCCTAAAGAGCCGGAGAAGACTGTAGGATTTGAAGAAAGGGGCCGTCCGCGACCAGACGGAAGCGGAAGCTACAAAGGAAAGGCAGAAGGGAGCAATTCGAATGAAGGAGTCTGGGCCGCCAGTCCTGCACAGACCAAACCGGCTGATGCAAACGACATCTACTGGTTTGAAAGCGCATACGACGCAATGGCCTATTACCAGCTAAACCAGAAAACAAAAAGGGAATTGAGAAAGGCCGTGTTTGTATCTACCGGAGGTTCACCGAGCCGCCAGCAGTTCAGAGGAATGTTTGAAGCAACGCCACAAGCTTCGCACCATCTTTGCTTTGACCGTGACCGTGCAGGAAAAATCTATGCAATAACCTTTGCCCTAACCCATGCCGGGATGGAATTTACCAGCTTTACCCCAGAAGCGGATTTGCTTGTAATTCAGGAAAACGGCAAAGGAAATCCACGTCATGAAATAAAGCTGGAACCCTTTGACTTCGACAAGATAATCAAAGCATTTGTGAAACAGGAAGAAGAGCCGGCTATTACAAACGAGGCGGAAAGAAGGTCTGATTCCTTGAACCCTCGCTCCACAGCCCGTATCATCTATGAGCCGGCAGCTGACGGCTATAAGGACTGGAACGACCAGCTGCTAGATCTGGGGAGGCCAATAGAAGAAAAGCAGGGCGAACTTCAGGAGATAAGCGGTAAAGCCACTCTGAACCGTGCTCTGGCTGCATTGCCGGAAGTCAATCCTGAACATATCCGTACCGGGACGTATGACGAAGCGGATTATAAGGCGGTACGACAGAGAATTGAGCGTGCGGACAAGATAATATTCTCCTTTGAAACCCAAGATCAGGGTATGCCTGAAAAAGGTTTCCAGGAGATGTACAAAATACGGGAAGAACTATCCCGTCTGGAAAACGAGATATCCGATTCCTTATCTGAGATAAAAGAAAACAACCAACCACGGTTTCACCGATAAACAGAGCCAGCCTATGCAAATGACACATTACGATATCATCAACTTCCGGCCGCATCCGGTGCAGTTTGTCATCAATGAACTGCCGCTGATGTCGGTCTGTGTTGCTGGACTGATATACGGAGGCATGGAAAACATGCCTCTCGTAAGCATGGCGACCACAATATCTGCACTTGCACTTCTTGTACTGCTTTACCGGTACATCTATCTGCGCAGAATACGTTATGACATAACAGCCGAACAGCTAGTATGCGAGCGCGGTATTCTGCTAAGAAAGGTGGATTATATGGAACTGTACCGCATCGTGGACTTCCAGGAGAAACAGAGTATCCTGCAACAGATATGCGGACTGAAAACGGTAAGCATCCTCTCGATGGACCGGAACACGCCACGGCTTGACATGCTAGGAATGAAACGCAGTGACAGTATCGTGACTCTGATACGCGAACGTGTGGAATACAATAAACGAAAAAAGGGAATATATGAGATTACCAATCATTAGCATACTGATGGCACTTGTCATTATAGTTCCACAGGCACTCCATGCACAGGTAGCTGCTTCGAATCCTCTGGAATGGATGGCACTGGCCGAGGGCAATGACCTGATAAACGGACAGATAGAAAAGCAGATTAAGGGGCAGACACAGACTGCACTGCTACAGAATACGATAGCGGCAGAGTTCAACCGCATCCACCAGTGGGAGAAACAGTACAACAGCTATCTGAAGACCGTAAACGGCTATGCATCGTCGCTGAAAGCCTGTACCCATCTGTACAACGACGGCGTGCGGATATTTCTTACTCTGGGAAAACTTGGCAAGGCCGTTCGTGACAATCCGCAGGGTATAGTAGCCGGAATGAGCATGAACAACCTGTATGTAGAGACGGCAACCGAACTGGTGTCTGTGTTTACGCTGCTGAACGATGCTGTGGCTAAGGGGGGAACAGAGAACATGCTGACCGGAGCAGAGCGCAGCAAGACACTGTGGGCACTGAACGACAAGCTGTCGGCTTTCAGCCGTAAGCTGCATCTGCTCTATCTGAGTGTACGCTATTATACACTGAATGACGTGTGGAACAGCGTGACGGCAGGAATGATAGAACGGAATAACGGAGAAGTGGCCCGGACAGCCATGTCGCGCTGGAGAAGGGCTGCTGCCATGACACGATAAAACAAGGCAATATGAACAGGATTATATTAATAATGGCACTTCTGCTGTGTACTGGACTGTCAAAAGTCCGGGCGCAGAATGACCCGGTACTTGCCGGCATGATACTGCTGTACACAGAGAAAGCGGAAAAGGAGCTGAAGAACCAGGAGAAGGTCATGCTGATGCAGACAACCGGACATATCTGGACCAAGGAAGAAGTGGAAGCCACGACCAACCTGCAGCGTGAGTTCAACAACTATCTGGACTCGTTCCGCTCGATAGTCAGCTATGCGGCACAGACATACGGATTCTATCACGAGGTATCCAAACTGACGGACAATATGGGTGATTTCAGCCGGCAACTGACACGGAACTCTCCGAACGCCGTAGCCGTGGCCCTATCAGCCAGACGGAATGCCATATACAGGGAACTTATTCTGAACAGTGTGGAAATTGTAAATGACATACGGTCTGTCTGTATTTCCGACAACAAGATGACCGAAAAGGAACGGATGGAAATCGTATTCGGCATCCGCCCCAAACTCAGGATGATGAACCAGAAGCTGCAACGGCTCACTAAAGCCGTGAAGTACACAACGCTTGGTGACATCTGGCTGGAGATAGACGAAGGCGCACGGCCAGTAGCAGACAAGCGGGACATTGTGGAAGCGGCAAAAAGACGGTGGAAACAGGCTGGAAAGAATGTAAGACCTTAATTTACGGAAAGATATGGGATTTTGGAGCACTTTATTAAAATACGGCGGTAAGGCAGCCAAAGGTGTAGGAACAGCTGCTGCCGAGACTGGGAAAACAGCCGGAAGCGCAATATTGCACCCTACAAGAACACTGCGCACAGCCGGCCATGCAATCAAAACAGCTACGGTAACAGGCGCTGTAGGCTATGTAGGCTGGGAAAAGCTGACATCGGACAAAAGTGTAGCAAGAATCGTGAGCGAAGCTGTAGTAGGCAAAAATGCTACGGATACCCTTGCTGGAACGACCGAGGAGATGAAAGCCCTGAAAGAGAAAGCCGGAGCAGCAATGGATACTGTAACAGAAGCTGTATCAGGACTTGACGGAAAACTGGACGGAGTATCAAACTTCCTGAAAGAAACGACAAGCGGAGGACTTGGAACGATGATAGGAAACTTTTTCGGCAATCTGGGACGCGGAAACGTATCAGGCCTGAGTATCGCAGGGCTGGTAGCGGCCGCATTCCTTGTATTCGGCCGTTTTGGATGGCTCGGCAAAATAGCCGGTGCACTGCTGGGAATGATGCTTATCGGTAACAATTCTGGTATTACCCGTATGTCCTCACAGGAAAGTGCCGTAAGGGTGCAAACGCAAGTCGCACCGGAAGAAGAGCAAGTGCGACCGGGGGGCATGAGAAGATAGGACTAAAAAACAATACAATATATGAAATATACAGAAGAAATGATCCTGCACTCGAAAAGCGGCTACTGTATGCCGTTTGAGGAAGCACAGGGAAAAGATGTGGAAATGTCGCTTGGATATGGCGAACAGGTACATCCAACAACTGGAGAAAAGTTCTTTCATCATGGCATTGACTTCAGCGTGCGCTGCCGGATGCTGTCAGCCCTTGCGGACGGTATCGTTTCGGGTGTGTCCAACAATCCGGTACACGGTATCTGTCAGACCATCCGATATGGCGGCTACGAAGTGACATACGGACATCTGTCGAATGTGTTCGCCCAGTTCGGGCAGCGTGTAAAAGCCGGACAGACAGTGGCACTTAGCGGCGACCTGCTGCATCTGGAAACCCGTTTTAAGGGAGAAGAACTGAATCCGCTAGAATTTCTGACCATGCTGTATGGAAACATTCGGGCAGCCAGACAGGCAACCGGCAGTGCGGCAGACTTTGATGAGGAAGGAATGACCGTAGCAACCGACTATGAGAATGACAGAGAGGAAATAGAAAAACTGATGCTCCGCTTCCTTCCCCTTTATATGGAAGACCTGAGATCAGGTGCATATACACTACCGGAGCATACGGAACAGAGCCTGCGTCATCTGTTCACCATGGGAGCCGTAAAGGAGTATTTCTATGAGAGAATGCCCAGCCTGGCCAATCCTCTGGGACTCGGACACAGAGCCCTTCCACTGGCCGGCAAGGTACAGAACCTGCTTATCGGGGATTTCCTGAACTATCTGGCATTCAGACACGAAATATTTCTGAGTACGACTGATGAGGGCTTAAAAAAAAACTCCGTAACGAAGCAGTAGCCAGCGGAGGAGTAATCGATCCGCTGGCGGGTCTGGATATAGATATCCAGAGTTTCGACATCCCGAGAATAGTTTCTGTATATCCTGACAGGTTCGGCATACGCTGGTGGACAAAGGCATGGTTCAACAACCATGATGAAGGAGAAGCTTCGGTGGAAATAGAACGTGAACAGGCAGTTCGTTTCCTGCAGGACAACATAGAGAAGGACAAATGGCTGGAAGAATATTTTCCAAGACAGATGGAAGTATATCACCATGCCATCGAGCAGACCAAGGAGCAACTGCTCAAACAGATAAACATGGTATAGCGAAACAATGACAATATATGGACGGAATCAATAGCAGACGGTTTGCGGAAATGGAGGCTCTCACGGGCAGTTATTTCCGCTGTTACCTGGTACCGGTAATGAATGAAACACAGGCTTTTCTCAACCGTAAGCAGGTGGAGGAAATGAAAGAATACTCTACCTCTGCCAGCGGTATTCTCAGTATGATGGCGACTGCGGGACAACCTTTAGGAGACCCGTACCAGACGCTCAAACTGACCGGAGAATGGAACTCAAAGACTACGGAAGAGTATATAGGAATGTGTAAGGAACGCATCCTGGCCTCGGATGATATCCAGCGTGACCTGGCCTGTATGGCCGGGCAGTGGCGCGAGACCGTAGTGGCTGAAATAGGACATGAGCGTTACGATGCCCTTTCGGAAAAACTGGGATGCGACCTGGCATATGCCTATCTGGATTACCGCTTGGACCGGCTGATGGTGGACAAACTGGTGAATGACCGGATACCCAAGTCATCAGCCGAGTACATTATCCGAAAGGCCGGACAATCGAGTCTGCTGGGACTGGCACAGACACTGGGACGTTCGCCACTGGCAGAAGAGATTGAATCACGCAGCGAGGCAGCCTATCATCCCAGTACGCTGGAAAAAGGTGCCGGAAATGTACTGGGCGCTTCAGCAGATGCCATTATGCTGGGAGGTGCCGGATCGTGGGCTTCGCTTGCCAGATTCGTGGGTGTGGATGTGGTACTGACCGCTGCAGCTGACAGTCTTGTGCCTGAAACTCCCCGGGAACAATCCGTAGAGGAATGTATCAGCAAAGGTGTGTTCGGAAAGGAGAACAATGTATTTGATATGTTCCGCAAAGAAGCGACCATGATTCCAGCCAAGGATAATAAACTTATTGCCCAAGTCAACAGACAGCTGAGAAATAAAATACCTGTCATCAATTTCAGTTTTATGGATTGGAGCAAGAAAGAAAATGAAAAGCCGGCATGGATGAAGAACTACAGTATGCCGGGAAAAGAACGCAAAGAGCAGTACAAAGATGTTCCGCTGGTAGTAGCTCCCGGATATGAGGATGCCTATCTGAAAGAACAGGAAATGCTGAAGGACAACACGGAAAGCGAAGTAAGGGAACAGACAATGAAAAATACGGAAACACCGACAAGCGGATACAACGGACAAAATGTGAAAGACGACGAAACTGCCGTAGGTACGCGGGAAGAAACGGAAGAACAAGCGGAACATACCAATACAAACGGCTGGGACGGGCTTTTGCGCTCATTCGGTCTTGACGGAATGGGAAAAGTGGCCGGTAACCTGGGTTATATCATAGCCATGCTGCCGGATATGCTGCTAGGGCTCTTTACGGGCAAGACGAAATCCCTCGGACTGAAGGACAACCTTTTGCCGATAGCCAGTATCGTAGCAGGACTGTTTGTCCGGAATCCGCTGCTGAAGATGCTGCTCATGGGACTTGGCGGTGCAAATCTGCTGAACAAGGCCGGCAAGGAAGCACTGTCAAACCAACAGAGCGAAGTTGACGGATATCCACGTAGAGAAAGCGGAAACGTACAATACAAACGCTATGCGGACGAACCATTGAATCCACGTATCGTAAATCCGGTATTGCAGGGCTGCACGCTGATTGCTACGATAGACCGTGTTCCCTGTACCATACAGATCAGTCCGACAGTAGCGGATGCCTACCGTAGCGGCGCGGTGCCCCTGAACACACTGGCCAATGCCATACTTGCCCAAAGCGACAGGCTGCGTCAGATGGCTGCTGAAAACTACGACAGCGGACAACAGGAAACTGCGGCCAGAAGCAGAGGTATCCAGTAAGAACTATAAAAAAAATAAACAACACAAACACATCCCAATATGAAAGAAAAGTCGCAAATAGAGAAAAATGCCGCACAAAAGCAAATAGAACTGCTTTCATCGGCATTGAGTGGCGCTTCGGAAGCCGATGGCCACTGGCTCAATGCTGCCGGCAAGCACTATCCGAGACTCTATCCGCAAGGAGTTTCGGCCAGTCCGTTCAACGCCTTGTTTATGGCTCTGCATTCGGACAGCAAAGGATGCAAGACAAATCTGTTTACCCTGTACACTGATGCCAAGGCACGAGGTACATCGGTAAGGGAACATGAGCAGGGTGTACCGTTTCTCTACTACAACTGGAACCGCTACGTGAACCGCAACAATCCGGAGGACATCATCACCCGACGGGATTATCTCCTGCTGGAGCCGGAAATGAAGGAACAGTACAAAGGCATTCACAACAGGGAGATTCGAACACTGTTCAACATCGATCAGACTACATTCCCTTATGTGGATGAAAGAGGCTATGACATAGCACTGAAAACAGACGGCGGGATTACAGAGAATGGATATTCGGAATCCGACGAACGCAAACTACACATCCGATTCAACGACTTCCTGCTGAAAATGCGGGACAATCTTGTTCCTGTACGTTCGGACGGAAGCGGTATGCCTCACTATGAGACAGACCGTGATGCGGTGTATATGCCCCGCCAGCGAGAGTTCAAGCATTACCATGACTATGTACAGGAAGCTTTGAGACAGATAGTGAGTGCTACCGGACATCAGCAGAGGCTTGCACGCGAAGGTATGGTGATGAAAAACGGTATGCCACCTTCGGAAGATGCATTGAAACAGGAAAGGCTGGTGGTAGAGATAGCATCCGGAATCAAGATGCTTGAACTTGGCCTGCCTGCACGTCTGACGGAAGAAAGCAGGAAGATGGTGGACTACTGGAACAGGGAACTCAAGGAGAATCCTATCCTGATTGACGCATTGGAAAGTGACGTGAACAATGCCCTTGAGGTGATTCACAAAGCGGAAAAAGGCGAAAAAATAGAATATGCCACCTTGCGCAACAGACAGAAGACAACCGACCTGCGCGACCAGCTCCCGAAGCACTACTTTGTAGCAGATGAAATCAGCAGATACCCAAGCAAGGAAGACAAGAACATCGTGCTTGTCATAGACCGTCAGGGCAAAAAGGCCGACGTGGTACTGCCAGCAGGAGCTTCTACGGAAGTGGATAATGAGGTGCCGGGCATGAACAAGGCTCGTATCGAACGTGCCTTGCGACTGGAAGGTATAGAAAACGTGCGTTTCTTCAATCCGGACGGTGCCTTGGGCTACCGACCCGATGATGCGTATTTTGCAGAAAAACAGGTATCGCTGGCCCGTCTGAAGAACTGGACAATGGAAGTACTCTCTACGCTGGACGTTACTCCAGCCGTAAAACAAGCCAATGAAAAATGCTTTGACAAGATACAGATGGTGCAGGACGACAAGAACCGCTGGGCCCTGTATCTGAAACCGGAGAACGAACCGGGATACAGCGTTTATCCGGACAAGGAGGACGTAAACCGTTTCTTCACCACGCTGAAACAGGCAATGGATGATATTGACAAGGTACGCATGGAACTGGCACACAAGTATTATGCGCTGGCTGAGATTAAACCAGACCTGAAGGTTGATCTGTTCAGCACAGAGACCAGGGACATAGACCTGAACCGCATTCAGAGAGTATGCGTATTCAAGACGAAGAAAGACGGTATCCAGTGTACGGCTACCATAGACGGTAACCGTATGCAGCCGAGAAGCCTGACTCCGCAGCAGTGGCAACGCATGTGGCTGGCAGAGGACAAGAACGAGTATAAACGTAATCTTGCCGCAACGCTGTTTGCAGACATACTGCAACAGGGACAGACACAGGATGAACATGCCGGAGAGAAACAGGAAAAGGATGCCGAAAGACAGCAGACTGCCGAGACCACAAAAGACAGTGCTGAAAAGACTGTACAGAATGAAACGTCTGCACAGCTGGAGTCCTGGGACAGGATAAAGGCAAAACATCCTGATGCCCTGCAATTGGTACGGAAAGGTGACTTTTACCGTATGTACAATGATGATGCCGAAAAGGGAGCCAGCATACTGGGAGTTACCATACAAAAGCTTTCGGAAGGAGGTGAACGGGGATTTGCACAATCGGCAGAGTTTCCTTATCACAAACTGGACGACTACCTGCCCAAGCTGATCAGGGCCGGAGAACGTGTAGTCATCTGTGATGCACCGGAAATGGAGAAAGCAAGAAGCAAGTCTTTGCAACAGTCTGGAAGCATGTCCGACGGGAGGCAATCCGAAGGGACAGCCAGAGAAACAGGCCAAGCATCCGGAAAAGACGGAAACGAAGAATCAGTGGAACAACGTACAACATTAAGGAGATAATTATATGGCTGGTAAAAACAGAGAATATGCAGACAAGTATGCAGAGTATGCCATGGAGCAGATGCGCCGCTACGGCATTCCTGCATCCGTAACACTTGCCCAGGGTATTCTGGAGAGCAGTAACGGACAGAGCCGACTGGCACTGAACGAAAACAACCACTTCGGGATCAAGGCTACGCCTGACTGGATTGCACAGGGTGGCCGTTATGGTCTATACACGGATGACAAACCTAATGAAAAATTCTGCAGCTATGACAATGTGGGCGAATCATTCGAACATCATTCCAGGTTCTTGAAAGAGAACAGCCGCTATGCCGAGTGTTTCAAACTCAACCCGGATGATTATAAAGGATGGACAGAAGGCATAGCAAAAGCCGGATATGCAACCGGAGGAAACTATGCAGCTACACTACAAAAAATCATTGAACAGAATGGTCTTGACAAATACGACCGTCAGGTCATGCAGGAAATGGCCGCACAGGGAAAAACATTCGGGATAGAACAGAATCCTTTGCGCAGCGAGGAAAAAGCAGGAATGGCAGAAGAGTATTCGTTTCCGGTGGAACGCGAGGAGTTTCTCTTTGTAACATCGGCCTTCGGTATGCGTCAGGATCCGATGAACAAGGAGAAGCAGCAGATGCACAAAGGACTTGATATACGATGCAAGGGTGATGCAGTACTGGCAACGGAAAATGGCGGAAAAGTAGTGTCGGTGAACAATAATGTGAACTCCGCCGGGGGAAAGACGGTAACAGTAGAATACAGCAGACCGGACGGTAACAAGGTACAATGTACCTACATGCACCTGAGCGACATTACCGTAAAAGCCGGTGACAGCGTAAATGCAGGACAACGACTCGGTACTTCCGGCAATACGGGAAGCAGAACAACCGGCGAGCATCTGCATTTCGGAGTGACAAACATATACAGCGACGGGACGAAACGCGAGGTGGATCCGGCAGCCTATCTGGCAGAGATTGCCCAGAAAGGAAATATCAAACAACAGGTGATGTACAACGGAAGTGACCTCTTGGCCAAGTACAGGGATAACGAGAACATTAACACAGACAAGACCATGGCACCAGATGCCTGGATGAAAAAACTGCTGTCCTCGGAGGATAGCGGTGTCGGCATATCGGGTTGCAATGATCCCATCGTAGAGATGGCTATGACCGCTTTCACATCCCTAATGCTTTTGGCTGCACAGATAGATGCGAAGAGTGAAGAAGAACAGAATGCCGCAATCTCTGCTGCTATGGACAGGCGCAGGATTGACCTGACATCCCTGATGCCGGGCATGAAAACTTGCGAACTGAGCTTAGAAGAAAACGGCAAGGCCATCCTGAAAGCGGATAACGGGGAACTGAAAATATCCCGAGAACTGACATCAGCCGAGTTGAGCCGACTGTCTGCAGTATTAAACAGCAACGAGCTTTCAGAAGAAAGCAAAAGGATGCGGGTGACCGGACTGCTGAATACCGTGATTCTTTCGGAAGCCGCCTCCCGGAATTTCGAGCAAGGCATGTCGCAACAGCAGACACAGGCGGAAACCATGAAAAGATAGATATGACAAACACATAACAGACATGACAAAACGCGTGGTGACAACAATAAGCAGATGTTTACTCGGACTATCCGCACTGGCAATGCATATTATGGTATGCCAAAGGCTGGTCGGCTGGATCGGTACGGCTGTCATCGTAGCCGTACAGGTGGCCATCGCCGTATGGATAGTCTATATAAAAATACGTGCCCCCGATTAGGCAGCACCATTTCAGCATTCAACATCAATATTCAGCACATACATGGTCTGTGGACATGTAACACTAATAAACAAGACACTTTATGATCAAATGCAATGTAACGGTATGCGGCTTAATCAGCCGTGATGCCATCCTCAGAAACGGGAAAGAAGGGAAACAGTTTGTCAGTATGACCGTACAGACCACCATTCAGGGAAAGGACGGCCAGGGCGGAGCAGTGGAAATCAGCGTCAGCATGGACGGAACACAGGATGAAGCAGCGCGTCTGCGAAACGGTATGCGTGTAAAGGTAACAGGCATACTGGTACCGAAGCACAGGGGTGACAAGACGTACTTCAACCTGTCGGCAGAAAGTATAGTACCAGCCGGAGCAGGCGACACAGACAGCCTGCAGGGTGAACTCACATTCCGCGGCAAAGTGGGAAAAACAGTTGATGAACGAACTGACAAAAACGGCAAACCGTTCTTCAGTTTTTCAGCTTTCAGCGCAGAAAAGGTAAATGAGAATTTCGAATACTTGTGGGTAAGATTCTTTTGCTTTGACAAGCAACGAGAAGCATGGTTACAGCCTTCTACCAAGATAGAGGCAAAAGGTGAAATTGATTTGTCCTGGTATAACGGCAAGGTTGATATTACATGCCGTTGTCAGGAGGTAAGCCAGTATGTACCGACACCAAACAATAACTGACGATGATATGGCAAGTTACAGGAAACGCAATACAGACGGCCCCAACAGCGAAGATAAGGCTCTTGACCTGTTCGCTGAAATGATGATTGAAAAGCTGGAGACCATCGGTAAGGACTGGAAGAAGCCCTGGTTCACCGAGGGGGCAATCCAGTGGCCCCGTAATCTTTCCGGCCGCGAATACAATGGTATGAATGCGCTGATGCTCATGCTGCACTGTGAAAGGGAAGGATATACTATTCCGAGGTTCTGCACCTTCGATTGCGTACAGCGACTGAACAAGCCGGGCAAGGACGGCGAGGAACTGCCGAGAGTTTCGGTACTGAAAGGTGAGAAATCGTTTCCCGTCATGCTGACTACCTTCACCTGCATCCACAAGGAAACTAAGGAGAAGATCAAGTATGATGATTACAAGAATCTGTCGAACGATGAGAAGGAACAGTATAATGTGTACCCCAAATTGCAGGTTTTCCGTGTGTTTAATGTCGCTCAGACAAATCTGAAAGAAGCACGTCCGGAACTGTGGGAAAAACTGGAAAAGGAAAACGGCCGCCCATTTGTTCATGAAGGCGAAATGTTCAGCTTCGAACCGGCGGACAGGATTATACGCGACAATCTGTGGATCTGCCCCATCAACGTGAAACATCAGGATGATGCCTTTTATTCAATAAGCAAGAATGAAATCACCGTACCGGAGAAGGTGCAATTCAAGGACGGGGAAGCATTCTATGGAACACTGTTCCATGAAATGGGTCATTCGACTGGTGCGGAAGGTGTACTAAACCGTTTCAAACCGACCTCTTTCGGTTCAAAGGAGTATAGCGATGAAGAACTTGTGGCCGAATTGTGCGGTGCACTGATCTCACAACGCTACGGCATGGTTAAACATATAAAAGAGGACAGTTGTCCGTATCTGAAATCGTGGCTGGATAATCTGAAGGAGTCGCCCCAGTACATTAAGACCGTACTTATGGACGTGAAGAAGGCATCATCCATGATCACGCAGAAAATAGACCAGATAGCCCGGGATATAGAAAGGGAAAAGACTGAAAATCAGGAACGGACGGAAACCCCGAAGGAAAAAGTATATTATGCTTCTGTAGCCTATCTGCAAATGGCGGACGATACCAGGCAATTGGAAGAATTGAAAGACAAGGGCGACTATAATGGTCTGCTTGCTCTTGCCAAAGAATATTATGACGGTAACGGCATGGACGAACAGTACACTTATGCCTCACCATTACAGAACCGTGGCGATGACCTGCTGATTGAGGACCAGAATTTTGCTGTAGTTTATAATGGCAGTGTAGGCGGAACCTTTGAAGTGATGCTGAAATATACCGAACAGGAAGTTCGAGACCATATCCGCAGGTATGGTATAGGCAGAGCCAGCAATGACGTGAAAGAGGTGGCAAAAACTATGGTTGAAGAACAATTTGCGGAAATATCACAACAGAATATTCCGGCCTTTGAAATGCCCAATGGTGAAGTGCTGTATATCAGCTATAACAGGGAAAAAGATACATTGGACATAGGCTCTGCAACCAATGCAGGACTGGCGGTACAGCACAGCTTCGAGTATAACCATGATAAGTCGCTGGATGACAACTTGACGGAGGTGAATGAAAAACTGGAAAATATGGAAGAATACCGTGAGGAGGAAGAAATGGAACGAATCGGATTCAGAAGATAAAACAGGTAATTACCAAACAGAGGGACGGTAGCGTTTTCCGCCCCTCTTGTTTTCACTCCTGTTCCTGCTCAAAATATTCCTTATAATCCATATCATCGATGGTCAGTTCGTCAAGTCCCCAGTCATATTCCACATCCGGCATTCTTGAATAAGGGAAGTTTACTGTGTAACCAATCTGTCCATAGGAACAGAAAAGCGGTGTCACACAGATTTCACGACCGTAATAACTCTGCTGGCTGCAGTATCTGCGCCAATTGAAACGCCCTGCAATAATATTTTTACATAAACGCCAAAGATACTTGTCATCCTTTGTCATAACTCACCTCCTTTCTGAACAAGCTGTAAATTTTCAAGTCTTTCTGAGAACCAGTAACAGTCGTGGTCAATATATATGCATCTGTCCTTGTTATTCTCCGCTTCCTCAAATGCCAGTATCTCATAAGGGCCAAAAACAAGGCCGGTATCATTTGTGTAGATAACCATATCGCCAACTTTCATTTCAATATCCGTTTTCATGACCTCTGAAAGTCTGTTATAAAACACCTTCCCGTCCGCTTCCCGTTCTGCTTTCCAACGTAAGAATGCTTCTTTATAACTCTTACCAGAATTTATCGGAGAGAGCTCGGTAGGATAAACTTCCGCTTCAGAGCCTGATGCTGCAATAAGAATAATACTGTCATCCTCGATGACTTCCGGAACGGAAACGACCTGATACACTCCATCCGATAACCCATTGTCAGGGTCATGCCAAAACAAGACTTTTCCTTCTTTGATAAAATCAAACTTTCCCATAATCCAAGTAATTTCAATTATTTATTTTCCCTTATCTTGAGCCTTTAGACTCGCCGTAAGGTTGTTTTTACGTGCGAGAATCACGGCGAAGAGAAGAATGGGAACAAGGAACAGAGGATGCATTTTTATGAAATACCGCAATCTATGATTCCGGAAAGTTTCGGAAAAATTCGACGATGTAGCATCAGCGGTACTTGGGCGGCCATTCTGCCCGCCGTACATTTGCTGAGTAAAAAACGATATGACGCGAGTTTGGGCCCATAGTGGGAAACAGCAGCTATAACTGATAAAACAGTATGATATTATAATGATGATTCGATATAAAAGGCAACATGTTATAGCCCGGAAATCCCGGGCTACATAATGATGAAACAGGTTATAAACCGGTTATAGTTTCAGCAAATCTGTTTTTCTGATGACGATTCCAATTTTCAACAGCAATATGCTTGGATGAGTTTGCATAACAATATTCGCACAAATGAGGACAGGTGTTGTATTCTCCAATATCTTTAGACGTTGCACAACCGCATAGTCTTCGCTGTCCAGTATCCTTATGGTGTGAGTAGAGAAAATAACTGCCGTCAGGTAATAGTTCGGCATCAGCAGGAATAGACTGTTCATTGAACAGATCATTTCCAAAAGGTTTTAGAATCTTTACCCGAAGATAATCCAACAGTTTCTTATCCCGGTATGCCAGCCTGATAATCAATTTCCCATCGATACAGCTGTTATGAATGATACCATACCGGCTATGATCTATTTTTTCTCCGCAAGTAGCCAATGTAAAATTCCACGAACGCATTTTATTCATTTCGGCCAGCCGACTGGCAAAATCAACCATCAGCTCCTCTGTCCACTCTTTGTAAGAGATGCCCGATTTCTGGAGATTGGCCGTCACTTTGCGATAAGCCCCGATGTCTGCATAACTGAAAACCATTTTTTCAGTAAAGCCAGCAAGACGGTCTCCGATATATCTGATTTTTTCCAGCAATGATTCAACAGAAACGCAGTCTGTGAGAATCAGAGGGTCGAAGCGCCATATAACAGCCTGTTTGCCCAAGTAGGCAGATAACTTTAAGAAAGTATCAATTCTTCTTTCCAAAGGCGGCACACCCGGTTCCAGTCCTTCCGCTTCATAGTCATTGAGTGTATATTGGATATAGCAGCCAATATTTTTCTCTCTCAATGTATCAAGATATGGTAACAAGGGTAATGGGTTTTTACTCCAAAATACAATAAACCTCGTCTTTGCATATGACACATAACTTTTAAGGCCGTTAAACGGATTAGTCCATACTGAATAACCTGCCTTCAGCCGGTGGAAGAACCAGTCTGTATAAAAGGCCGGGATGTCGGTGCTGCGACTTGCCGATACAATGACCGGACAAGCCGCCTGCACTACACTGCCATTCTCCAAAATGAGAGATGTTTTTTCTTGCATAACCTACTTATATTTTTCTGAAAGATAAGCATTAGATATGAATTTCTATTCTTCGTGCAGCTTTATCTTTCAAAAATTCAGAAGTGATAATCAATGACGCCCCCGATATACAGCAATGTACCAGGTTCAAGACCACAAACTACACGTAAGAACTCATACGATTGTTCTGCATAAGACTGCACGCCATTCTCATCCATGTAAAACCAGTAACCTGTGTCCAAAGGATTTTTCAGGAACTTCTCAAGCTGATAGACAGGGCCAATCCACTCCTGTACTTTTTCAGGTGTTATGTATTCTGCTTTAAGACGAACAGCTTTCGCAAAGTCTTGTTTCCATTCATCCGCACCACCTATGTATCTTATTGTATCTCCTGAAACAAGTTCAAACATTCCTTTGGGTAATACCTCATTTACCAAATTTTCTATATGTAACTTACGTTCCTCCTCATTAATTTCTCCGCAATAGTCGAAAAAACTACCAGCACCCTGCAAAAGAGTATCTTCATTCAAATAGCTGTCCTTTTCTACACGTTTCTGTGTAATCTGAAAAATCTTACTGTGCATAATACAAACTTTTAATTATTAGACTTAATTTTTATTCCCTCTTTTTGAAGCTATTACAGCTTCCTTGAAGGAGAGATTTTATATGCATTACCAACAGCTCGGACAGGACGGAAAGACAAGTAAATGGAGAGGAATTTTACGGAATACCCCAATCTATGATTCGGGAAGGCTTCTGTCAAATTCAGAAACACATTAGCAAAGCGGTACTTGATGTCCGTCCCGGGCTGTAAATTTGCATTATAAAATCTGTCGCCAAGGAATAGGGTAAGCGTAAAGGAGATAAATTGAATCCTATAAAAGAATGTCAGTTGAAAGAAGACAACTGTGTATAAAAAAAGGACTATATCAGTTGCAGAATGCGATGACAGGAATAATAGGGAAAAGAGGAACAGTGCTATGGAAACGCTCACAACACTGTTCCTGATTAATTATCATACTACAGAGAACTCGTCTATATAGCAGTACGCATTCTCGCTTTTTTTCTCCAAGTTATCAACTAAAGTGCGGATGTCGTCATCGGAAGCTATGGGTTGGCCAAACAATTCTTCAAGCCATTTGTACATTACGGATTTATCGGAGAAATATTCACACTGATACTTCTCATCAGGGGTACATACATCAACTCTGTATTTATCAGAAAAATACTTTCCTTCGCCATCATTTGTCTGGTATATCCCCATCCCTGGCTCTTCGCAAAGAAAATAATAACTTAGGGAGGGGAATTTTTGGAGTATCAGGTCAAGAACTTCATTACAAGGTCCCCATGCGGTTTCTGTAGTGAACCTTACTGTATCATTTACCATTTCAAGATTGCTCCAGTCACCTCTACAATAAATCTTATTCCAGTCTTCACCGAGAGCATTTACAAGACATCCTAACCACGCTGTACCAAAGCCATTTTTTACTGCCGGCTTTTTTCTTCTTTCAAGCCTGTTCATGATTCCAAAAAGTTTTCTGACTTCTTTTTTGTCACCTTCAATGACATAACTGCTGCTGCACCAATTTGGCATAACTCATAAGTTTTAATTGTTAAACATTTTTCCTTCCCTCTGATTGAAGCCTTTCGGCTTCTTTGTCGGGAATGAATTATACATGCCTAACAAAAGCGTCAGAGGATGCAAAGACAAGAAAACTGTGATGATTTTTATGGAATGCCCATAATCTTTGATTTGCGGAAGGTTGCCATCAAAATCAGAAACAAGTTAGCAAAGCGGTACTTGTCGAAATCCTGAACGCTTATAAATTTGCATGTTATAATCAGAACGACAATAATGCCGAAGATGAACAGTTGAATAAAAATTGATAACAGATAAAAATGGATTTAGAATGTGAAACTCTGAGTAAAACAGTAATATTTATATTGAACAATATGATATTATTCTAAACCATTAATTTTGGCTAATTGTAGGTTGATTTACGGTTATTCTGGTAACCACAATAACCTGCATATATATAATACATAAGAAAAGTATTGCACAATTAAGTTCTGAGTATGTCAGCAACTGGTTAATACTAACATAACATGGGGTTAACACCAACATAACATGAGGTTAGTATGAGACTAATTTGATATTTAGTCGTTTTGTATAATTTATTTAGTATGAGTTAAATACGACTTGTGTGTAATAAAATATATCACATTATGATTAGGTTATGATTTGTGTCAGTATGTATTCATAATTGATAATGGAGAATCCGACTGTCAGTTACCGAAAGAATCTCCATTCTTTACTTCTAAAAAATAGCATACTTTATACCTTACTTCTTCGCTCAATACTTGCCACTGCCTTACCTTTGTAAAATCGGATAGAATTATATTCCTTAAAGATTCAACACATGGTTGATTCCAAGTAGAATATCTTTAACAGATTCATCTTATACTCTGTACTTTATTAGTATATATTAGTAGAACTTATATTAATATAAATCCTTCAACTTCTTCTTCAATAAAGTATTATGGAGCTGGTTTGCCAAAATCTCGCCATTACTATTAATCAGAATACCATGCGGTATGCCGGAGAAAGGGAAATTCTCTTTCACCTTTTCACCTTCCGTTGTGTCGATAAGGGAAGTGAACTTAATCTGATGTTTCTTCATGGCCGACTGAAAGTCTTCCATATTCTTGTCTATCGAAATCAGCAGAACATTCAATCCTTTATTCTTATACTGGCTGTATGTCTTTTCAAGCTCCGGAAATTCTGCAATACATGGAGCACAGCCAGAAGACCATAAGTCAATATACAGATACCCGTTTTTAGGAATAAACGAAGAAAGTTTTCTTTTTACTCCACTGGCATCTGGAAGTTCCATATCCTTTATCTTTGTGCCGATCTTGGCATCCAGTTCTTTCTGTTTCCTGTCCATTTCCAGACGAAGTTCATAATACCATTGTACTTTCTTGTCGGCTTTCACTTCTTCAGGCAGAGTTGGATAAGTTTCAAGGAAGTTTGGATCATACACTGAGCCTATTTCATTGATAAATGTTGTCTTGCCTACGATATTGTGTATATTGTCAAGCTGGAATTTAACTTTATAATCAGTAAACACTTGCAGCAATGAATCGAATACTGAAGTGTCCGGATTGTCTTTTCCTTCGATACTTCTGTGGTATTCCACCTCTCCCAACTTCTCTATTCTACGTGTTTCAGTGAGATAGGTATTATACAGATCGTTCATTGGTGTACCCGAAACGTGATAAGTGGAGTCAAATTCAATATTCACTGTTCCTTTTTCTGCAAAGAACATCCCTTTTGACGGGTTATGTGTATCATTGATGGAAACACAATAAGCCATATCCGGGTTGGCATCAATGGTAAAATTGAAGCCACCATGAACCAAAGTATCATTTGCGACAGTGATGACCGAATCATTCTGAAGGTAATACAATTCTATTGGAGTACCATCAGCATAGTTCTCACAAACACAGTTGATACATACTTTATCTCTACTTTCACAACTTGAATATATTATGCTAAAAATGAAAGCTAAATATTTATATATTAATTTCATAGGAACTTTATAATTAAAAATCCCTCAAAAGTACGCATTATCATTGATAAATTTATTGTATTCATGTTATTATTTATATTTTATGTGTTTTTCACTATGATATGCTGATATTCTTAATGTTAAATAAATCATGGCATTTCTTTGGATATTTAACTTACCTTTAATGCTAATATAATTGGTTATTGTTTGTTTGGATATTTATACCAAACTTAAACTCTATTTATTATTTGCTGATGTGTTCGCATTTTAGGTGCCATGACTTATCTGTAGTGCCCTGGACAGCTACCTTTATTGTGTTGTGGCCGTTCTTGCGGTTGATGGCATCTATGGCAGCGGCCAGGCGCGACTGCTTATCACGGTCTATGGTATCGAACAGGTTAGTCGATATGACAGAGTCAGGAACTATGTTCCAGACAATGACACCGGCTTTCTTGTACTGATAACCGCCCTCCTTGCTGAAATCCATGCGGAGTGCCCGGACTGCTGTGCTCACAAGCTCCTGAAGGTCGTTGGTCGGTACCTGCAAGTGAATGGTGCGGTTGATGCAGTGCTGCGGAAGATCCAGACGAAAACGGCTGGTATAGACTGAGATTGCACACACATTCGTAAGAAAAGTAGAAACGGCTCCTTCCAACCTAACATGATATTTAATGAATCATATACGCAATAAATAGAAGCAACAACAGTAAAGAAGCACCAACGTACCTGTACTTCTTATTGAATATGGTAAATACGCACAACCCCACTATCACGAGTCGGTATGAAATACCGATTGAAGTAAAGTCACCTGAAAATATCTGAACCGAACAGGTAACAGCTATAATTGTAAGGATGATATTCAGAACAATCTTGAAAATATCATTGATAATTTTATTTACTTCCATAATCTTTATTAACAATCATCAGTAGCCCTTTTTCGTCTTTTATAATTTTGAAATTTCCCGAATCAAGCATTTCGTTCCATTGCCTGAATACATCCAAAATAAAGTCATACAAGTCCTTTCGCACATTTATGTCTTCCGGTGAAGACAATGAGCATATCAGTTTTCCACCCTGTTCCGACAGGTATTTTCTTCCTCTGTCTAAGGCTGCGAGATATACTACCTGATTATATAGATAATCGTCGTTATAACCGTCAGCATTTAATGCGTCTATTGCAGAATTAGACATTTCGACAGTCGTTTGCAGATAAGTAGTATCGGTAATGGATTTTCTATATCTGTTAGCCTTCTCCATCATCCTCTCAATTCTTTTCCTTGCTTTCTGGTCATCAGACATTACCGTATTGTTTTCTTGTGTAGTGTTCATCAGAAACCAAACTTTCCTTTGCCATTCATATACGGCAAACCTCTCATCATCCGCATTGTCTGTTTTGTCAATATAGCTTCTTATACTTGGCGCAGAAGGGTACTTGGATTGTATTATGTCATCAACCAGATAGCCATGCAGTCCTTTCAGGTTAATGAACAGAAAACCTTCGAACATCAGGTTTATATAGTCCTTGTTCTCGTGCAGATATTGTTTATAGGCTTTGTAGGCTTCAGATTTCATATAGTCCGAAGCTCTGCTGCTGTATTTCTCTTTATCAAGCTCATCCTCCAGTGCCTTTTCCAGACTCACATATTCTGAAGAATCCTCTATGCTGTACCAGTAGTGTTCATCAGGCTTCGAAGACATATCTACCCATGCCTTCGCCTCCCAATAGTCAATACCCATATTTACAGAATCTCTTTCTTCTGAGGACAGTTCATAGTATAGAGAATCTTTTTCCCAGCCATCGAAAATGACTTCAATCGAGTCTGATTTCTCTTTCATTATGCCTTTATAGATTTCAGGTAGTTTCTGGTCTGATTGAGACGTTAACATGAATGTACTGCTTTCTATCCTGCCATTAACCTGTGGATCTGAGATAATGGAGTCGTTATATACAAATGCAATCTGTTTCCCTATTGCTTTTTCAGTCTCATCGGCCCACATGTTGATTTTATGCTTGCTTATTCGTCCGCTAATGGCATATTTGCCGTAATAGTCCTTTTCAAGTTTTAGTCCAACCATATCTTTTACAGTTATGATTGGTTTAGCAGATAAGCTGTCTGCACTTAATACGTGATACCAGCCGTTTTCTCTATGTGTCAATGTCTGGTCATCATTATTAGTCACATAAATACCGGTAGGCCCGTCTGCACCTCCTATAATATCAGCAGAACTCCTTTTGGATGTATGACAGCTGGCAAATGAGACAGACATCAAGATTAAGAAGTAATATAGTTTCATATTTCAGTATTGATATGGATTTTACAAATTGAGCAAATCAAATGGAATGATGTAATAGAGTATGTAGCTTCAGATGTAACAATATCATTCAAGTCATCAGTCTGCTATGTCAAGCGGATCTTAATTATTGTTGCAATAACCAACAGCAAAACAGCCGCGAGCAGCAGTATCAATTTCGTATTCTTTCTCTTAGAGAAGATGCTTAAATTATAAATCAATGCTATAATGACTGCTGTTCTCCCCAATATAGAGTCTGTACTCAATTGGTTTAGTATCATCGATAAAGCAATCCATAGTGAAATTAAAATCAAAATGACGTCAATGATTCTATTCAATATGCTTGTGCTTTCATTATTCTTGCTATTGTATTCACGTAGTTCATAGTATATAGGTATGCCAATAATAGGTAATAATACGACAATAGAACTATAAAGAAGTTTTTCTTTTCTTGTACAATTGGAATGCATTATATTATATACAACGAAGCAATCCAACATGAATATGAGTATTATCAGGACGAGAGTTATATCCATAATGTTTGATTTATATATCAGTATTCTACTTCTAATTTTCGTATCATATTTATCATCAGATTTTTATTATAGCTCATCAATATCGCAAATATAGTGTTTATAATCAGATAAATACACTAGTATCTCTTAAAATTTGTTATTATTGAATTCTTCTCCCTGATTATGCGACATTTAGGTATCCGATATCCTGTCGCACTTTTGAATTGGCTATATTTGGGCTCGCCCTCATATTTGCCATCACATGAATACAGGAAGATATATTTTCAGCCAAATAACTGACTTTTTGCCAAAACGAAAATTCGAAAGAATCATGTCCAGTCGCATAAAAAACAAAGTTGGAGACCCAACATTGGGATGGCAGCTATCTTATTGGAATCAATTGCTCGTTCTTATGTTCGGGCAACTTGATGGCTGCCGTAGTCTCCGTGAACTGACGGACATAGCCATGGCACATAAAGAAAAGTCTTTTCATCTCGGTTTCGGTAAATATGGAGTAAACCGTTCTATTCTTTCCAAATGCAATTCTTATAGAGATTGGCATGTCTTTGAAAATTTTGCTTATCATATGATAAATCTGGCTCAACGTACCAGAATTGGGAGAGAATTCTGTATTGAAGGAAAATTCTATGCGTTTGATTCTTCTACGATAGATCTTTGCATGAGTATTTTCAAGTGGGCCAATTTTCGAAGTACAAAATCTGGCATAAAGCTTCATACCCAACTTGACATTGTTACCCAAATTCCAAAGATGGTCCACATAACATAAGCTCGCATCCACGATGTCAACGCAATGGATATCATTGAATATGAACCTCAAGCCGGATATATATTTGATCGTGGGTACTGGGATTTGAGCCGTCTCTATCACATCAATCAGGTCAATGCTTTCTTTGTAATCAGAGAAAAGAGACGACCTGAGTATGCCGTAGAAACGTGTGTTGATATTGAAAGCAATAGTAACGTACTTAATGACGAGGTCGTTAGGTTTATCGGAGAACGCAATGCAAAGAATTATCCGGATAGAATCCGAAGAATAGTAGCTTATATCCCTGATTTGGATAGGACTTTCATATTCTATACCAATAACTTCGTCCTCTCGTCCGAACAGATTGTATTCCTTTACAAAAACAGATGGCAGGTGGAATTGTTCTTCAAGTGGATAAAACAACACCTTCGTGTTACTACTTTTTGGGGACAATCTGAGAACGCCGTAAGGATACAAATATATGTAGCTATTTGCACTTATTGCCTGATTGCGATTGTTAAACATGAAATGTAAATCGGACGCAATATCTACGAATTCATGAGAATAATCGGAAGTTCGCTCTTGGAAAAAGGGGATATGAAAGACTTGTTCTTCCCCGTGGAGGACGAACCTGTTCCAATAGCAAATTGTCAGTTGACTTTTGATTTTGAACTCGATTAACATATCTTAAGAGACAGTAGTGAGATAAATATAATTTTTAAAGAATTATTCTGCAATAAAGAAATTATAATATTCAGCAACTTATAATATTAAACGGGTTGTATTGCTAAAAAAGTTCACTTCACGAGGATGACAT